>JGI12104J13512_1000551_pt1 | contig 33314 bp, 30 predicted proteins | sample TerdegcTABiofilm_FD_13512 | JGI IMG/M metagenome (IMG submission 13512)
CCCCGCCGCTGCCGCTTGTCGAGGCTCGCGGCCACGGCGGCCATATCCCCGACGTTCTCCTGCAGCTGGGAAGTCGTCACGAGGATGAGGTTCTTCTCCCGGGCTACGTCGGTGATCATCTGGTACTCCCTCAGCTTAAGCGAGAGCGGATTCTTCTGGTACAGCTCGGCCGCCTCGCTCATCTTCTGTGCGGCCTGCTGCTCGCCCTCCGCCATGATGATCCTTGAGCGCCGCTCCCTCTCCGCTTCGGCTTGCTTTGCCATCGCCCGCTGCATCGACTCGGGGATTGTAACATCTTTTATCGCAACCGCCGTCACCTTTATCCCCCAAGGATCGGTCGGGACGTCGAGCGTCTCCTGAAGCTTGCGGTTCAGCTCTTCCCTCTTCGTCAAGAGCTCGTCCAGCTCGACCTGGCCCAGGAGATCCCTGAGCGTGGTCTGGGCGAGGAAGTTGGTGGAGAATACATAATTCTCCACCTGGGTGATCGCCTTGTTCGGATCGAAGACCCGGTAGTAGACCACAGCGTCGACGTTGACCGTGATGTTGTCGCGTGTTATGATCATCTGCTTCGGGACGTCGAAGGTGAGGATACGGAGATCGACCCTGCGGAACGTATCGACGAACGGGATTATGAGGAAGATCCCTGGCCCCTTGGCCCCGATCAGGCGCCCGAGCCGGAAGATGACGGCCCGCTCGTACTCCTTAACGATCTTGATGGAGGACGACAGGATCCAGAGGATGATTATCAGGATTACCCCCAATACTATCAGGTTTGATAGATTCAGAGGGAGACCAAACTGCAGCACTGGGATAAACATTCCAGTCACACGATAGGATTAGTGGTTACGGTACTTATAATTGTTGTTTAGGGAGAGTAGGCAGGCATAGGGCCGGATCATAGGACGACCCCCGGCCCGCCTCCCGAGGGAAGGCGCGGCAGCGTCCACGTCACGCTCAGCCGCCCGGGACGGCTACGCCAGCACAGTCAGCACCAGCACCGCCACGATGACCGCAGGAACAATATACCGGGTAACAAAGATCACCACCGAAGTCCATCGCCTTGAGCGGATCTGCGGCTCCACGTCCCTCCTTGCCAGATACCACGAGAAGACCACGGAGGTGAGGAGGGAGGTTATCAGTAGCCCTACTGTGCCAGCCGCATTATCCACGATATCCAGGACAGGCGCCCCTCCCACGGTCAGGTTAGCTGCACTGTAGCTGAGCGCCGAGAGTGAGCCGAAGAGGAGTGCAAGCAGGGTCACGGCTACCGCGGCGCTCCTCCTCTTTATGTGGAGGGTGCCGGAAAGGGCCGCGACTTCTACCTCTACCATGGAGATGGCGGAGCTCAGGGCAGCAAAGAAGAGGAGGGCAAAGAACGCGACTGCGACCAAGTTGCCGTACGGAATCCCCCTGAATGCCAGCGGCAGCGTTGTGAAGGCGAGCTCTGCCCCCGCGGTGGGTTCGAGGCCGTAGGTAAACACTATCGGAAAGATGACCAGCCCCGCAAGGATCGCTGCCAGAAAGTCCGCCAACGTGATTATGATCGACGAGCCCAGGATGCCTGTCTTCTCTTCCAGATAGCTCCCATATGTTATGAAGACGCCAAAGCCCACAGAGAGGGAGAAGAAGGCCTGCCCGATGGCTGCACCCCACACTCCTGGCCGGAGGAGGACGCTGAAGTCGGGGCTTAGGAAGAAGGCGGCACCCTCGCTGAAGCCGGAGAGCGAGGGGGAGAATATCACCAGTACGATCAGTATCACGTATGCAAGAGGCATGAGCGTCGAGGCGGACTTTTCAACCCCCCGCCTAACGCCGAGGGAGACGACTATGCCCGTGAGCAGCGCTGAGATGAGGAAGAAGAGGACAGGCTGGTACGTCGAGGTGAACTCGCGGAAGGGAGTCTCCCCGCCCACTATGGAGAAGATGATGTAGGCGAGGGTCCATCCGGTGATCACCAGGTAGTAGCTCAGGATGGTGAAGACCACCAAGCAGACGAGAACCCCGACTGCCTTGAATCCCTTCCTTGCCCTCGAGAAGGCCGTAACGACGTCCCCCCTCAGGTGCCTGCCGGCCGCCAGCTCGAGGATCATCAGGGGGACGGCGATGAGGAACGTTGCGATGAGGTAAGGGATAAGGAAGGCGCCGCCCCCGTTCTGCCCTACGAGGGCAGGGAAGCGCCAGATATTGCCTATGCCCAGCGCGGACCCTATGGCGGCAAAGATAAAGCCAATCCTTGAGGTCCAAGTCTCCATAGGGATACCTCAGGGCTGGCCGCCGATGTGCATGCTTATGGTTACTATGGTACCCGGCCCCGGCATCGGCGGACGATGGGGCACGTTTTCCGGTCGCATAATATAATATAACCACGGCTTCAATTTAAGCAGCATCTACGCCTTTGGCATAACTAGCACAGGCCGTGCAGGAGCGGAGGGGCTTCCTGTGCAAGCGAACAGATCATCCACCGCCCCGGAGGCATATAGAAGCAGGCGGGGGCCCGGCCGCCGGCGCCATCCTCCCTGCCGCCCCCGTCCCTGTCCGGCACGCGGCCCGTGTCAGCAGGCATTACTCTGGAGACCGCCTTTTTCAGGCGAGGGGATCCCACGGATTTACATGGGCGGAAAGATTTTCTCCGCCTCCACCGCCGGCCTAAAGTAATGAGGGGGATTGACGCGATCACAGACGGCCATGAAGAGGCGGCAGGGGAAGAGGCGATCAATTTGATGTCTTGATAGGCAGGATGTTCATCAAGTTTAGCGTGTTTTTATCTTCCAGACGGGGGATTGTTGATTGGTGTCCCTGTGGTGCTGAAATTTGAGCAGAGTTTTAACCCTTTCCGGGAAGAGGGGTCTCCGATAGGGAGACAGTTCATGAACTGGAACGAGATGGTGAGACGCCCATATGACAAGAAGTCGGTCGATGCCTATACGCGGACCCGCACGATCCTTATGAATGGTATCGAGAACAACAGCGTTCTCACCTCCCATGCAATTGCCAGACTGACAAAGGAGGACGGGGTCAAGGAGGTGCTGGGACTCATACGAAGAGTGGATTCGCAACATCAGCAGACAGTCAACTGGTTAACCCCGGCCAACCAGAGCATCTTGGAGACCACCCTGGGGTATGAGCAGGTGGCGGTGGACCTCACCGCCAACTTGGCGAAGAACGAGAGGAATGAATGCCTCAGGCAGGTCCTCGATTTTGCACTTCTCGAAGATTTTGACCACCTCTACAGGTATAGCCTACTGGCTGAGATCCTAGAGGGGGTCAGGGGCGACTCGATCACTCAGGGGAAGACTGAGATAAAACCAGGCAGGCCAACGGCGATCGAGCACAGGCATCCAGTGGACGAGATGCGCAAGCATTTCAGAAGGGACGAGGTCGACACCAGGACGTGGCTGAACTATTACACGATAGTGTCCGCAGAGCAGCAGACCGAGCTCTACTACAAGTCTCACGGATTCATGTTTAGCGACGATATGGCGAGGAAGCTCTACGCCGAGATAGCGGAGATAGAAGAGCAACACGTATCGCAGTACGAGGCGGTAGGAGATCCGACCCTGACAGACTTGGAGGCTCTCACGCTTATCCAGCTGAATGAGGCGTATAACTATTATTCGTGCTATGTCACTGAGCCGGATCAGCGCTTAAAGGGCATATGGGAGCGGTTCATGCGGGATGAGATAACACATTTCAATATGTGCGCCGAGTTGCTGAAGAAGCAGGAGGGGAAAGAGATCAGCGACCTCATCCCCGAGGAGAGTATCGCACCTCCAATAGTGTTCGAGCCGAACAAGGAGTATGTCAACAGGGTGCTGGATGAGCAGCTAGATCTCCAGCCCTACAACATGGAGTTTCTGAGGGAGAGCGAGCTGCCCAAGAGCTGGGCATCATACAGATACCGGGAGGTCGTGAATGCCGGCGGTGTTCCCTCCGAGGAAGTAGTCGAGCGGCATAGGCAGCGCAGATAACCCAAATAGCGGCAGCCGCCGCGGCTTTGCCGGACGCTGCTTCTTTCCCTTTTCCTTTTACTTTTCTCTCCTCTGTCCGGTCTCGGATCGCTTGGCAGCAGGCGCTACCGGCACGGGCCCCAGCGCAAGAGGGAAGCTATTGCATGCGGTGAGGCTTCAATCTACGAAGGAGCCCCTGAGTCGGATGGGTTCGTTGAGGGGTCTGCCGGCTATGAAGAGGTAGTGGGACTCCGTTGCGGACTTTACCGTCAGGGTGGCACCGGGCCGGAGGACTGCGCCCTCGTATTGCCCCAGCTTCGTACCGCTCACATCGGTGTGCCCTTTTATGACATATATGAGGGCATTGTATCCGGCCGGCACGGCGTGCGGAAGCGAACCTCCCCGCGTTATCACGTCCAGATACTGCACCTCCGCATGGACCCCGACAGGCGAGCCTTCGCCGACTATGGTACTAACGGTGTAGTTATCGATCAGCTTCCTAGGGTAGGAGCCCCTGGGGACGCGCTGGTACTCAGGAGGCAGCCCTTTGAGCCGCTTAGGAAGGGCTGTCCAGAGCTGGATGCCGTGGTTCATGCCGGGGGTACCGGGCATCTCCGAATGGACGACCCCAGATCCGGTGGTGCCCCGTTGCACCTCCCCCTTAGATATGGTGCTCTCGTTCCCTGCGCTATCCCTGTGCAGGACCGCGCCGTCCAAGACGAGGGTAATGTAATCGAAGCCCCGGTGGGGGTGGTCGGGGAAGCCCGCGGGAGGCGATATCCAGAACTCATCGAGGAGGACGAACGGGTCGAGGTGATCCATGTTGGGGCCGGGGAACAGTCTGCGTACCCGGGCGCCCTCCCCTTCGTCTATCTCCTCAGCCTGCAGAACCTTCAGGACGACCTTCTCGCTCATATGATCTTCTGCTCGCACCCTTTATTTTAGCCTTCACAAGGCGGGGGCAGAAATATGTGGCAGAGCATTCCGCGCCTTTACTGGTGTGCATGAAAGGGCGGGGAGCGCGGATTTGCACTTTTGGCAGAAAAATACCCCTTACAGCCCGGGTATATTAGTCTCCGCCAGCGCGATCTCTATGTGATAGTCGCCGATCGTGTTCTTCTGCAGGATTATCCATGAAGTGGCCTTGTCATAGTATACCAGCAATACGCCGTCCTGCAGGCCGTACTCGCACACCACGCACCTCCTTGTCGAGTTCCGGTACGTCAGGTCCTCCTCATAGACTTTGTTGAGGGGGTTCTGTAATGCGACCCTTCCATCCTGAAGGCTGTACCAGCTAGTGAAGGTTTGGTTCACGACCTCCGAACCGGCCCTAGCGGTCACCACCTGCGTGAGGGTGGCGTGCGTGCTGTTGAAGTCGGTCACCTCTACCCGGGAGGTCACATTCACCGCCGTGTCCCCGATCATGTAGCTGCCAGCGTAGACTCCGTAGGCCCCCCTAAAGAGCCACGGATACGGGGGCGTCCTAGGCATGGCAGACCAGAGCGCCAGCGTCACGACTACCACGACCGCCACCCCGGCCCCTGCTGCCAAGAGGACGCTACTTCGCCCCTTCGCCCTCCCGTCCCTGCCCTTTAGCGCCTTCGGAACTGACCACATACCAGCCAAGAGTCGCCCGCCTGCCAGTGAGGTGACAGCTTGGAGAGATATCTGGGCGCTTAGGATTTAACTCTTGCCCATATGTCGACCAAGGGCTCCAGCGCCACCGGCGGCAGGAGTGCGAGGCGGTAGCTCCCTGATGCTCCCAAATCTCCGGGTAGCAGTACAAAGGCAAGGCTCTAGCGTTTACCCTCCCCCATCCCCATCATAAAAGTCGGGAGGCCCAAACCGAAGTATATTAAAAGTACCGGGGGCATTATAAGTTGGTGAGTACGGCTTAATGGCCACCATCACCGACCTCATCATAAACATCGTGGTGAGCGTGATCGTCCTCTCGCCGGTGCTTTGGATCGTCGGCAGGATGCTCGTCGGGAAGGAGAAGGCAAAGTTTACCGACGCGGTCATGATCATCGTCATCGGCACTGTGATAGGAGCGATTGTCGGCTACTTTATCACCGGGATCGTAGCTTCGATAATAATGCTGATAGTCTGGCTCGGGCTCATCAAGCACTTCTTTGACTGCGGCTGGCTGAAGGCACTCCTGATCGCCATAGTCGCTGTGATAGTATTCGTAATCATCGCCGCAGTGCTTGCGTTGTTAGGGTTCACGCTATTGACAATAGTGTGACCTTTTTTCTTTTTTTTTCCTCTTTTTCTCTTTTTCTTTTTTTATTGCGGAGGATTGTGATCAAGAACTTCAGCGAGCGGGGAAAGCGTCTGAGGGGAGAGCTGCGCCAGACAGCCCTCCTGATTCACTCGAGGGGATCCCAGTCTACGAGCGGGCTGTTCCATAGGGCATTTGCCCTCGACTGGACCGGCTTGCCCCGGTGAACCTTGGGGACGGCTTTGCGGACGAGGGTCAGGGACATTTCAGCTCGCCTATGGAATACTCCGAACCCAAGAATAAAAAGGTTTGACGGAATGGAAATCGACATTTGTACGGGACATCGGGTTCTAAACAGTAGAACGGCAGGACGATAGATGATAGTCGATACCGATCGGTTCCGGCAACGGGTTTTTATTACCCGGAGGCAACTGTCGAATCACTAACTATGAAAGGTGTGTGATCCAGCCGGTGCCGGCCCAGCCGGATCGCTGGACAGGGGAAGTTAAGACGGGGAGTTGATCACTGATCCGCCAATCGCTTCCTTAGGGAGAGCTTCTCGACAGACTCACGTATCCTCTTCCTCCGCGTCTCATCCCTCTTCGAAGATAGAACCCAATAAATGAAGTAGTACCGGTCGGTGGCACTTAGCTGCTCGAAGAACTCCTTTGCGGTCCTGTTTGATTGAAGTGCTTTCTGAAAATCATCGGGCATGGCTTCAGGACGTGGTGTCCCGAGGGCCTTCTCCCAGTTTCCGTTCCTCTTTGCCTCCTCGATCTTGGCCAGGCCAGCGCTGGTCATCTTCCCCTCCACGATCAGCCTCTCTGCCCGCATCTTGTTCACGACCGACCATATGCTACCCCTGCTGCGGGGGGCGAACCACTGGACGAAGGTGTCGGCATCACTCTTCCTTACAGTACTGTCGATCCAGCCAAAGCAGAGCGCTTCCTCTACCGCCTCTCCGTACTTTATACCTTCTCCCCGAGCATGCTTCTTGCGGATGTGCAGCCATAGCCCCCTCTCTTTGTGATGGTTCTGCATGAGCCAGTCGCGCCATTCGTCTCTGTTACGGAAACTAAGCGCGGTTTCCACAGCAGTATCTCTCGGCGCCCGCTGGATAAATCGTTTCATGTACCGTACACCAGAAATTAGAGCGGTATCGCGATCCCGCCATTGGTTCCGTTCACGGCGTCTATTTCTTGATCAGCGATATCAGGGCGTCCCTGAACTTCTTCTTTAACTCGTGCTGTTTCTCGAACTCTTCGTCCGACATTGAGATAAGCTCGGCGTATTCGGATATATTCTGCTGGGTTAAGATGTCTGTATCGTCCAGTTCGGCAACCTTCTCTTCGAACATCCCTGACTGGCAACACTCCTGCATCTTCATCTCCAGCTCCAGCAGCCGAGAGATGGCATTTTCATCGGCTTCTATCTTGAAACCGATCTTCTTCAGCCCTGCGAGCGTGCTCTGCAGAGAGTCCCTCGCGATCTTGGCACTGCGGGCCTTCTGCCCCACGCTGCAGTAAAAGACCTCTGCAGTCGTCCTGTAGTAGCTCTCGATCAGGTGATCCACGCGCACCTCGCGGGAGACCTCAACGAGGTCGGCGGTCAGCATCCTCTTTATATGGTGGTACACGGCCTGAGGCGTGAGCTCGAGCTCGGATGCGATCTGGCTTACGGTCATCTCCTTGGCCCTCAGCAGGGAGATGATCCTGCGTCTCGTCTCGTCAGCCAGCAGCTGGAAGGCTTCGGGATCCTTTATGGTCTTGATGGGCTTCATAGACATTTTACCATTAAGCAACTAGGTTTAATTACTATAAATACATTTTGCCATGTAAACGCTAGCCACTTATCCAATACCATAGTTTATCATTAAAACGTTAGCTTTATAAGCATCCGTTTTTTTAGTATTAAAACGAAGGTTTTAATATAAAGGGTGATGTTGAATGGAACGCACGCTTGGAAGGAAGAACCGCCCCACTACACTCGGCGGCAGGTTAGGGATGCTGGCGGGTGCAGCGAGGTCCCTGCTGGTCTTCAATGGGGAGTTGGCGCATTGCCGCCCGACCGGCTTGGATTATGCCGAGAAGAAAGCTATCGCAGCTGAAAAGACGGAGGCCCAGAGGCAACGGGCGCTCGGGGAGGTGTCCTTCCAGCGCCGGGCGTTCCAGTGATTTGTTGAGGGCAGGAGACGTATGACTGGCCACCTTGCCCCCCTGCCTCAGCCCTTCTTTCGTCCCTTCTTTGTAGCCATGCTGGCTGCAACCGCCGCGACTGCGACTGCGACTGCGATCAATCCGATTATGAGGGGCGGGTAGGCCGCAAGGCCGTCGGATGCTGGAGGCGGTGGATCTTGGCTTGCTCCGGGCGCCACTGCGCTAAAGTTCCAGCTTGCAGTGGCGTGGTTCCCGGACAGATCCTCGACATAGAGTTGTATGGAGTGGGTGCCGTTGCCTAGGAACGTATTGAACGAGATGCTGTGCGAGTCTGCAACCGCACCCCCCGATACGTTTATGCCTATGCGCCTGCCGTCGAGGATCAGGACGATCGAGGCGGCGTCGATGCCTTGGTCATCGCGGTAATCTGCGGATATCGTGACGTCCCCGGCAGTGACGCTAGAGCGAGCATCCGGTGTGAGGGACGTGATAACCGGCGCAGTAGTGTCCGCCGCCGTGCCATCGGTTAATGCCTGCAGGTAGAACGAGTGAAGGAGATCGGCCACCAAGTTCACGGCATGGCCAATAAGCTCGCCCGATCTGGATATGGCAGCCTCGGTGGAGTTCGAATAGTTCGCTGCGAGCCAAGTGCAGTTGTGGGCTTGTCCTCCCTCACGTGCGGAGGAGGCGTCGAAGGTGGTGTCGTACGCCATATCACGGGCGGCATCGTATGCGGTAATGTTCGAGAGGCTGCCGTCGTAGCGCAGGTACGACGCAAAGCCTTCGTACGTGGTAGTCTTGGTGCCTATCCAGGTCTCGTACGCCTGATGATCATCGGGGTCCTCGGCCCCCCAGTGGGTCGCGGCACCCATCACGTGGCCGAATGAGGCGAGGTCGCTGACGTAATGGGTCATCGCGCCTATACGGATCGCAGCGGCGGTGAGGTTGCCGGCCCTCGCGTACGCCACGGCCAGGTCGTATTCGGACTGCGCCCTTTTGCCTGCGTCATCCTCCTGCACCGTCCCGTCTGGGTAGAAGTAAAAGTGGTGGGTCGCGGTGGCGTCGCCATAGCCGTCCGGCTTTGGACGATCCGGCAGCTCGGTGCCCAGCAGGTACCAGTCCAAGTTATCGCCGCCCGCAGCCATCACGAGCCATGCCTTTTCGTGCTCGGGGAGGTAATCGAGCGCATGCTGCGCGATCCAGTCGTGGGTGCCGTACCTTGGGCCGGTGATATCATAATCGTAAGAGTATCCGCCATTGCCCCACGCGCGGGCGCCCCCGCCGGTTGCGGAGAGGGCAACCGCGAAGAGGGTTATGGTGACAGCGATGGCTCCCAGTTTATCCATCCAGGACACCTTCTACTCGATCCAATCTTTCCCCAAGAACCGGATAGAGGTTACTCCTCGTGTGACAATATAAAGGTGTCCGCAGCCGCAGCTGTAGCCTCGGTCAGAGGGCGGTGGCGAGACTGGAAAACTGCCTCATGCTGGGCCCACTGAACATGAGGAGGGCGTTGGACCCGCTCAGACTTTTTCAGTATGAATCTATGAACGACCTCAGGTCCTTCATGAGTGTGAACGTGTTGCCGCCGTCCACGCTCTTATATATGATCAGCCCAGTTGTACCGACGTAGATAATATCGGGGTCTGTCGGGGAGATCGCTATGCCCTCGATATTCTTCTCGGCGTCCAGCACGCATGAATATGTACTAATGCCGTCGGTGCTCTTGAAGATGCCGTTCCCCTCGCTCCCCACGTAAATGACGTTGGGATCGGCTGGTGAGACGGTCAGAGAGTTGAAGATATTGTCGTTATTGTTGCAGCCCTCACCTATGTCAGGACCCTTTATGTAGCGCTGGATGGTTGCCGAGGCCGAAGCGGTCCTCTCGTTGCCGAGCGCATCGCGGGCGGCGACTGTGATATTCTTTACGCCGTCACCTGCGGGCACCTCGAGCGTGCCGCAGCAGTACCCTCCGCCCTCATTGAGTGACACTGTCCCGCCGCCGCTTACCGACGCTACGACAGAGGATATTCGGTGAGTCTGTCGCGCGCTTCGATCCTTATAGGCACCGACAGCGATGGCTGGCAGCCAAAGCCCCTAGGTTCGAGGATCATCAGCTCAGGAGGCTCGGCATCGACTGTGAAGAAGAGCACTACACTGCTGTCGGAATTGCCGGCGAGATCGCTGGCGATGACCCTCACCGAGTGAGGACCGTTATCCAGCCTGCCGGTCTCGCAGACCCAGAAGCCAGACCGTGCGCTCATGGTGATGTTGTAGCTCCAATCCATCTCCGCGATGACCTCGGCGATCCCTGTCAGGTCCGTTGCAGATACGTTGAGAGGGAGTAGGGGCGAACTACTATATGATGCGTTCAGCGGAAGGTTGGCTGAGACGGCGGGGGGCAGCATATCTATATTATCGGTCTGATTGGAGCCGTGACAGTTGCCGTTATCGACGGTAGAGCTCGATGGGGATGCTGGAGCGGAGCATTGATCACAAAGATCGCGATACCGATGGTGAGAGCTGCAGCAGATATGACAGCGAGCGAGCTGACAGCCTTCATAAAGCTATTTTTGCGTCTTAGGAGCTAACAAATCGATCTCGGGCCGGAGCAGCTCCCCGGTGGAGGTGCGCGTGAGGGCCCCGCTTGACAGTAAGTTTATGGCTGGATGCGCCCATTCTCTTTTAGGGGGTTTTCTTTATGGGAGGGCACGGTCCGACGATGAGGCAACGTTTCGAGACGGAGATGTGGGTCAACGGCAAGAAGCTTCCCCTCAACTATTTCATACAGGAGACGCTGGCTAATATGATGGTCGGGTTTACAAAGACGCTCAAGGAGATCGGAGACGTTCCGCCAGCGAGCATCAGGCTTGATATCAGGAGGCTCCCCGAAGAGATCGACGTGGACGCCCACGCCTATCCTTGATTGGCCGGGGCAGTATAGGGTACTGCGCCGCCAACACGCCTTTTTTTAAGGCAGGGTACCGCCACATCCGCGCCACATCCGCCCACGCCTTGCTCCCCTTCGCAGACCCTTTCATCTCTTACGCATCATGTGATCGAGATAGATGGGCGCTTTCCTGAGTTCGTCCAGCTCCTTCTAGGGGGAGAAGAAGGAGTAGATCAGGACACCAGCTGCGAGGAGGACGAGCCCGGACAGGATCTGGATCGGCGAACTCTCGGCTATCAGAAAGACTGAGAAGACCACACCCAGCAGGGGAAAGAACCTGCCTCCCCGGAAATGGAGCCCCGGTTTTTTGTGCTTCTTCCGGAGAGGGAAGACGGCGGCACAGGTGGCGGCATAGGCGATCGCCAGCATGAAGACCGCTGTTGCGACCAGCGTGCCCAAGGAGCCTATCATCGAGGCGGCAAGTGCGGTGGCAGACTGTATGATTATGCCCAGGTAGGGCGTCTTGTAACGCGCATGAACCTTCGCGAAGACGCGGGGAAAGAGCCCGTCAGCTGCCAGCGCGTACGCAAGCCGGGACGTTCCCAAGGCGGCAGACTCACTGGCTCCGGCGATAGAGATCAGGGCACCCAGACCGATTACGAGTGACCCGGTGATCGCTAATGACGGATAGGCGCTTAGCAACGAGGCGCCGCCGGATATGAGGGGTGCGCTATCTGTCGCGAGCTGGTGCCACGGTCGGGCACTGAAGAGGACCGCATTGGTAAGGAGGTAAAAGGCCGTCACGATCATCATTCCGGAGGTTATGGCCCCGGGTATCGATCTCGCGGGGTCCTTCATCTCCTCCGCGGGGATGGTCGAGAGCTCGAAACCAGCATATGCCCAGAAGATAAGCACGAGGGCGGGTCCAAAATTGGAGACGCCGAGCGGAAAGAGGGGTGTAAGGTTCGTCTCTACGGCAGCGGGGTTTGAGAAGATGTAGAGGATCCCGGCCGCTGAGAAGAACATCAGGGGCGCCATTTTGATAATGGTAAGCGCATCATTGGTTCTTCCGGCGGATTTAACGCCAGCTATGTTCGTAAGGGCGATCAACAGGACGAATGCTGCCTTGACAAAGCTCTGCTCGACCCAGCCTAGCGCTGGCAGGAAGAACATCAGATATCGGGTGAACGCTACGGGGAATACTGCAAGCGAGACCCATTCGGCCAGCCAGAGGGACCAGCCGACTATAAAGCCGGCAAAAGGCCCCCATGCATACCGGACATATGCGTAGGAGCCTCCCGCCCGCGGCAACAGGGCGGCGCATTGGGCGAACGATAGAGCGATCGTGGAGGCCATCACGCCCGCCATTACCCAGGCCAAGAGGGAGGCGGGGCCTATATACCCTGCGCCGAAGGAGGAGGCGACATAAATATCGGCGCCGACTATGGCGCCCACCACGAGGCTGGTGACGTCGAAGGTACTCAGCTCTGCGCGGAGGTGGTGTTCGGTAATAAGCGTCCCCCTGCCTGACGGGTGCGTGCAGGATTGATGGCTAGATCATACCTTGTCGCGGTAAGAAAAAAACGTGTTGGGACGGTCGCACCGGACCCTGCCGAGGGAGATAGGTGATCAGGGGCAAGGCGCCGTCCGGTGTTGCCATGGCGCTGGCAGGTTCAGGACGCTGTGCTAGGCTTTGATGGTGCGTCCGAGATGACGGGATTAGACAACATGGTCGTGTTTACTGGGCGGTGATGCTGTATGTAAACGCTGACAGAAACATTGGCTGATTTGAGCAATGAGGCCGCAGATGTGCCCGCAAAGGGCGAACTTGTAACAATGCTAAATATCCGGAGGCGAGAATAGTCTTACAGGGAGAGAGATGGGTCTTCTCGAAGATCTATTCCACTTCATTACGGGGGGCGCGATCTCGGGCATACCCTCCTGGGGGCTTATGATGATACCCTTTGTGCTGGGGCTTGTCGTTGGATTCTTCATCAAGAAAGTCCTGAAACTGGCGCTCATCGCCATTGTCATCCTCTTTGTGCTGACTTATGTCGGTATACTCAACTTCGGTCTGGGGAGCCTAGAAGTTCTGATCGCCCAGTATGGGCCGATCGCGATCCAGTACGCGGCGGTGCTTCTGGGGTTACTCCCGCTCAGTCTTGGCTTTGTGATCGGAGCGATAATAGGCTTCCTGGTATCCTAGTAGGCTCTTGCAGAGGAGGCTGCCGGCCGAGAGCAGCACCTGTGCTACCCTCTATCAGATATGCTCAGATATGCACGCTTCTCGATGCCGCTGGATGCATCAGAGCTTAAAAAGAGAAGGGTATAGATAGGGCAGAGCCCTCCGACAAGCTTACCTTCGAGAGCGCTCGTAGTGCCGGCTGTCCGAACGCGGGCGCTGGTTATACGGAACATAGCCTGGAGGCGCAAACGAGAATACGGCGCCACATGCCCCGCAGGTCACTACCTGGTTGTTCTTGTCGAGCGCGATATCCATTTTGCCGCAGCTTACACACTTTATAGCAGTCTTCACTATCTCACCCCATGTCCTGTTCTACCTCAGCGTAAAAAGGACCCCTCACGATTTCGGGAATGAGCGAAGCCGCGTGCAGTCCGTGAGAAATCGCAGGATTCTTTTCACTGCATTACTAACAGTGCGGTGGCATATATACCGTGCGCTTGCCCCGGCTCATGCCTCCCGTGCCCGGCCAGGCAATTCCCTGCGGCACCTTTCCATCCGCTTCACGCTTGCCCGGCCAACATAAAAGCCCCTACCGGTGATGGGGCAGGGCACTTATTCGGGCTTTCGTTAACTTTTAGTCGAGCTCCACGTCGGTATACAGGTCGTAGATACCCTGCCTAGTGAGTATATTGCTGGAGCATCTCTTGCAGTCGGTACGCCAAGCGATGTAGCCTTTTATGTGCTTGGCGGTTCCATGAAACCTGCACTGCTCATTCGTCTCATTTGCTCTCCGGGCTTCTTGTTTGGTCCCATAATATCCTTGCAGTATCACATTCACTCACCTTTTACAACAGTCTGCGGCAGGAATTAGATCCGCTGATCGGGGGGTCTGATCTAAAAGTCACGCAGACAGCATAATATAGGCGGGCGTACCTTAAATCGAGTTCGGTCGCGTTAACGGCAGGCCATTCTCGCCAGGTGAAACCTTCGATCAGGTTAAATTATCTGGGCTGACAACGTATCTCATCCCCAGCGTCCAGGCTGCGGTGAACCATGGAGGCACTAATCGGGATGCGGCGCACCCGTATGCTTATGCTTCTCGGGGCTACGGTGTTAGCGGTTCTTCTAGCTTGCTACATAGCTGGCGACCGTCCCACGGGCCTTCCGGTTTATACATACAGCATAATCGCCACTTATCCCCACGACCCTGAGGCCTTTACGCAGGGACTGGCTTTCGCGGGGGGATACCTGTATGAGGGGACGGGGTTAACAGGGCAATCCAGCTTGCGCCAGGTGGAGCTGGAGACAGGGCAGGCCATCAAGGATCTGCAGCTGCCAGCAGATCTCTACGGCGAGGGGATCACAATCCTCGGCGACAGGGTATTCCAGCTGACCTGGAAGTCACACAGGGGGTTTGTGTACGATCTGGAGAGCTTTGCCCTGTTGGGAGAGTTCAGCTATGCGGGGGAAGGCTGGGGGATCACCCACAACGGCAGCGCCCTGATAATGAGTGATGGCTCCGCCAACCTCTACTTCATCGATCCGGAGACTTTCTCGCTGATCAGGCAGATCGAGGTGCACGACGACAGGGGCCCGGTCAGCAGGCTCAATGAGCTCGAGTATATCGGGGGGGAGATCTATGCCAATGTATGGCTGTCTGACCGTATAGCCAGAATCTCGCCTGAGACAGGGCAGGTGACCGCATGGATAGATCTGACGGGGCTGAGCCGGCAAGAGCAGGGGGTGAAGGATGCGAACGATGTGCTCAACGGTATCGCATACGACGCGGTTAACGGCCGGCTCTTCGTTACTGGGAAGCGGTGGCAACAGATCTACCAGATAGAACTGATCCCGCCACGGCCTTAGGGCTGGAAGGCTAGCCCAGGGTACAAGAGGCGGGCACAACGGCATTCAGAGGGTTAGCCTCCTCAGCACCTCGGCCATGATCGCATAGGTCCGGTCGGTCTTGCCCGCCATGGCAGTGCCTGCAGTAAAGACGTCGAACTCCATCAGATCGAGGCCCACGAGCTGTGAAGATTCGAACGAGTTTCGGAGCGCAGCCACCACCCGGTATAGATCGCTGTGGCTGATCCCGTGATAGTCGAGGAAACGCGCCCCCTTCAGTGAGGTATTTGCACAGACGTCGACGTCGATCGAGACATAGGTATAGGGCTTGTCTGTCCGGGAAAGCTGGAGCGCCGATTCGGCCTTGTGCAGGTCGTCCTTCCTCAGCAGGTGGACGCCTGAGGAGAGGGTGTCTTTGTAGTATGAGACGTAGCGCTCGACCCTCTCATCGCCTGTCTCCTCGGCTGCCTTCGGGGGGTAGTCCGAGACCCCGATGACGAATATGTTCTCCGGGGGGACTTTCTTCGTTATGAAGGAGAGGAAGGAGTCGGCGTTGTAGCTGTCCCTCCTGCCGTAGATGTAGGGATCGGCCGGCGAAAACTTCGTCTCCGGGTTACTCTCGAGGTCGTACTGTATCAGACCGCACCTTATCGAGGGCGGGATGAAGTCAAAGTGGCTGTCCAAGACGACCAGCCGGAGGTTCTCGCCGCCGTACTCGTCGGCGAGCGCTTCTATCGAACCCCCTGAGAGGGAGTGGTCCACCCCCACCATCACGGGCAGGTCCGGAATCACATCGCCCTTCACCCTGTCGCGGAGAGCGCCTGCGTACTCCAGGCAGCCGTCCGAGTCGATGAAGGTCACAAAGTTCTCGACGGTGAGCATGAAGAGCATCTCGGGCGGCGGGGTGGGGGTCAGCCAGGGCTCGACCCCCACTCTGAGGACGGGGATGGCTGCAGGAGATCGGTCCGGGGCGGCTGGCAGGGAGGCGAGGACGCCTTCCAGGGGGTCCCTGAAGGGGACGCCGGGGTATCCCGCACGGGCCCCCTCTATCTTCCTGAGTATGTACGCCTCCCGCTCGTCCGGGTCCAGTAAGCCATTAAGGAGCTTGGGCTTCAATTTGATCGTTCTCGAACCTCGAATTTCTAGGTCAGTAGTTATATTGTTATTGTCTCTCGCCGGTGGCGATACGGCGGCTTTTTGGGGGAGGCGCTGCGAGGGGCCGGGCGAGGGGGCCGAGGCGGGGGAGCGCCGGGACCGCCCGGCCTGAGGTTCAGCCAGCCTCCCTGATCACTTGGCCCAGACGCTTCACGCCTTCGGCAATCTGCTCCCGCGTGGGGTAGCTGTAGTTGATCCGCATCGTGTTAGTCCCCCCGCCGCTCGGATAGAAAGCAGCCCCGGGCACGTAAGCGACGCCGTTCTCCACCGCACGCGGCAGGAGCGCTCTGGTGTCCACCTTCCGGGGGACGGCCGCCCAGATGAACATGCCGCCCGTCGGCTTTGTCCAGGTCGAGTTTTCCGGGAAGTGCTCTTCCAGCGCTGCGAACATCTCGGCCCTCTTGGTTTTGTAGGCCACCTTCAGCTTTGAGATGTAACGCTCCAGGAGCCCCCGCTCCATGAACTCATAGGCTATATGCTGGGAGAGCGTGCAGGAACAGAGGTCCAGCGACTGCTTCAGGATGGCAAGCTTTGTCAGGATCTCCTCGGGGGCGGCGATCCAGCCGAGCCTGAGGCCGGGGGCCAAGATCTTGGAGAAGGTGCTCGTGTAGATAGTCCTGCCCCCGTCGATCGCCTTGATGAACGGCGGGTTCGGTTCGTCCGAGAGGTAACCGTATGGGTCGTCCTCGATTATCAGGAAGTCGAACTCCTCGGCGATCTCCACGAGCGCCCTGCGCCTCTCCTCAGTAAGGGTGATCCCCGTCGGGTTCTGGCACGTCGGCACTGTATAGAGGAACTTTATCCTCCTCCCCGGGCTGCCGCCGTTTGCGCTGCGCCTCTCCCGCAGTATCTCCCTGAGGGCGTCTGGCTTGAGTCCGTAGCAGTCCATCGGGGCGAGTATGACCTTGGGCCGGAGCGTCCTGAAGGCAGACCATGCGGCCAGGTAGGTCGGCTCTTCGAGGATGATCTCATCCCCGGGATCGATGAAGGCCCTGCCGAACATGTCGAGCGCCTGCTGGGACCCAGCGGTGATGAGGATCTCGTCGGGCGAGACCTTCATACCCCCCGAACTCATGAAGCCGGAGAGCTTCCTACAGAGCCGGTCGTATCCCTCAGTCGTCTCATACTGGAGGGCGAGAGCCCCCCTCTCGGAGAGTACATCGGCGGTGATGCGCTTGATGTCTTCCACTGGAAAGAGGCAGGGATCGGGCATGCCGCCGCCGAAGGAGATGATATCCCTCGACTTTACTACCTTAAGCATCTCCCGGATCTCGCTGGCCTTCGCCTCCTTGATCTGCCTAGAGAAGAGGTTGTCGGCGTCCATGGTGTTAACTTCCCAAACAGAGGGATAAAATAGTGTGGCGGTATTAATAGGTTTTTCCGTGTTTAGTGCCGGGAAAAGGTAAAAAAACGACGATATTTAGCGTAACTAGCCTAACCCTGTTCCAATATGAGGGCAGATCGATCGAAGACCCCGGTCCAGTCATCCGGCGAGGGTTGACGGATGAGGGGGAGTGGACAAACCGAGAGGGAAGAGGAAGGTAAGGAAGGGAAAGGAGAAGATCGGGACGGGAAGAGAAGGGAGAAGGAAGTAAGTAAGAAGGAAGAAAAAGAAGAAATAAAAAAGGAAAGGTAGAGGAGGAGGTTACTTCCTCTTGATTATCGGCTCGATTATCTCGACGATATCGAGCATCTGCATCGGAGACTTGTTCATCTGGATGGCGTCGGTGAGGTTCCTCCAGCAGAACGGGCATGCGCTCGTCACTACTGAGGCACCTGTAGCCTCTGCCTCCTTGATGCGCTTGGTAGCAGTCTCGAGCGAGTAGTCCGCAAAGCCTCCTCTCACACCGCCGCCAGCACCGCAGCAGAACGAGAACTTCCGGTTCCGGTACATCTCAACGAGTTCGGCGCCAGGTATGGCCTTGATGACGTTCCTGGGGGCATCATATATCTCAGCGTGCCTGCCCAGGTGGCATGGGTCGTGGTAGGTTATCTTCTGGTTGAAGTTGCCGGTGAACTCTACTTCGCCCTTGTTGATCATCTCTTCGACGAACTGCAGGGTGTGCATCACCTTGGTGTTCATGACCTTGCCGTATTTGTCAGCATAGCCCTCTGGGGCGTCCATCTGGTAGTCCCTGGCGAGTGTCCGGTAGCATCCTGCGCAGGTCGCGATGATGTTCTTGGCACCGTAGGTGTCTGCCAGCGCGGCGTTGTGCTCGATGAATCCCTTGGCGAGGTCATACTGCCCGGTCCTCAGAAGAGGAGAGGCGCAGCACCACTCGTCCTGGGCGATCGTAAAGTCGACGCCGAGCTTCTTCAGCAGGTTCACGGTTGCAAGAGCGACGCTCTTCTGCCTGTAGGAAGCGGTGCATCCTACGAAGTAGAGGTTCTCAGCCTTCTTCGGCAGGGAGTCCTTCACGCTGCTCGGCAGCCAGTCGAGCCTCTTGCTGTGCGGCTCCAGGTAGGGGTTGTAGTTGACGCCGATCGTCTCGCTCCACTTCCGGATGGCGGACGGGATAGCGACGTTCTGCTTCCACGCCTCGTACCGGAGGGTCTCGAACATCCTGAGGATGTATGGCTTGATATCGGTCTCGCACATCTGTTGGCAGGCGCCGCAGCTGGTGCATGTGAAGAGCACATGTGATACCGCATCGGACCACTTTATCCTGTTGCTCAGCAGTCCCCTCGAGAGGGCGGCTTTGCCCCTCGAGCCGCGGTACGAATCGAAGTTGAACTTGTCGCCCTGCACGCACAGCATTGCGGCAAAGTTCGCATCCTTGCCGTACTCATAGCCGTACTTGCAGTTGCCGCAGTGGGTGCACATCGAGATATAGTCGTAGAGCTTTGCGAGTTCTTTCATTTCGGTGTTCTTCAAGACGTGTGACATCTTTTCTGCCTCCTTTTATCTGACGCCCAGCTTGCCCGGGTTCATGATGTTGTTCGGATCCAGCATGTCCTTTATCTTGGTCATGAGTCCGATGTAGCCAGCGTCGGCCACGGCGTTGAGCTCGTTCTGGTACTCGACCGGCGGCTTGTAGGGGAGCATCCCATACTGGATACCTGCCCTGACGCACTCCACCATCGCGTCCCTCGCAGCCTGAACCGATGCGGGATCCCTCTTGTTGAACGGGGTCATGCACCGGAGCATGCCGTAGTGGGCGCCCTGGTAGTCGGTGAAGCGGGTCGCAGGCGAGAGCCCGTGCGAGATGTAGATCTCCTTCCATTTGTTGTAGAGAATCGGCCAGCTCTTGCATGGTGCGAAAGTACCTGGCCATGCAATTCCTCCACCGCATGACTTGGAGTAGTTCTTTGTAGAGCCGACGATCCTGCTCGGGAGCTCTGTCCTTCCCTTCTTCGCCTCTGGCGGATACTCAAAGTCGTAGAGCTTGGTTCCCTTCGCGCGCTCCTGCTCTACTACCTTCTTCCACATCTCACGCTTGTACTCGAGCTCCTTCTCGCTCCAGCCGCTTATGACGGTGTAGCTGTAGAACTCGGGCACATCCTTCGGCTTCTCCCTGTACGGGAAGACGATGGGTATCTGAGCAAGCCACCAGCTTACTGCGGTGACCTCGTCGCATAGAGAGTAGTGGCGCCAGTGAACCATGTACTTGGTTATTGCGTCGGCGTCGGCAGCTGCGATGGTGAGGACGTCCTTGTACGGACGGATCGGGAAGATCCATACTCCGAGTTTGGTCACTATGCCCGTGGTCCCGAGCCAGCCCACAAAGAGCCCCTGCATCTGGGGGAGCGGCATCGTGGAGTGCCACGAATCGGAGTAGGCAGCCGAGCCGAGCTTCACGACCTCTGCGGTCGGCAGGACGACTTCCATGCTGGTGATCAGCTGGCTGTTGATTCCGATTCTGCCGTTCAGGTGGCCGATCCCGTGGTTGACTGCCATCGCGAGGACCGATGCGGAGGCAGGGTGAACACCCCATCCGAACTCGAACCCCTTCGAGAACTCAGTCCCTTCCCACTGGGCTACCTGCTCCTTAAGGGCAGCAGAGAATGCTGCATGGCTGACACCGGGCTCGATCACTGCATAGCATGTCTCTGGATCGATCTTGAGGATGCGGTCCATCCTCTTGAGGTCCATGATAATGCCTCCCTCTTCGGGGACGCAGAGACCGCCGATGTTCGTACCATTGGTATAGGGGATCACCGGAATCTTGTTGTGGTTGGCATAGCGTAGGACGCGCTGGATCTCGGTCACTGTCTTCGGCATGACCACATAGTCGGGCATCCTCGGCTCTGCCCAAGTCATGTCGTAAGTATAGGGCATAAGGTTGGCTTCTTCGCTGGTGGTGTTCTCGTATCCGACGATCTCCTGAAGTCTCTTTAAGGTTTCTTCTGTGCCTCTAGCCAATATCCCACCTTCAAAAATTGTATAGAGTAACACTCTACATCTATATAAGAGATTTGATGTTAAGCAATACCTGATGAAATGCAAGTACGCTAAGTAGTGAACTACTTCTCTTTGGGGAGGATCGTCCGGATTAAGACGACCGCCTGCTTGGAGCGGTAGAGGCGCGATCTCTGCGGACAGGGGAGGCCCCGGTCCTGCCGCATGGGCATAAGAGACAACCTCCCGCGCGTGCTTGAGCAACACCTACAAGAGCAGGTCCATGCAATGCCAATAAAAGATGCCGGGAGAGCGCATCGGAGCTGACAAAGATCTGAAGCGGACGAAACAAAGGTAAAGGATAACTATTTAAACGTATATGGGATGTTTACTAGTTCGGTCAGGTGCAGGCGTTGCTCCAGATCGTAGACACTACGGTGAGAGACGCGCAGCAGTCGCTATTCGCCACCAGGATGAGGATAAATGACATAATGCCGGTCCTCGAGCGGCTAGACGAAGCGGGTTTCTACGGGCTGGAGTCTTGGGGAGGGGCGACCTTCGACACCTGCATACGCTACCTGAACGAGGACCCTTGGGAGAGGCTGAGGAAGATCAAGAACAGCCTGAAGAAGACCAAGGTCGTGATGCTCCTCAGGGGCAAGAACCTGGTAGGGTACAGGCACTACTCGGACGAGATAATCGAGGCGTTTGTCAAGAGGGCTTACGAGAACGGCGTCGATGTCTTCAGGATCTTCGATGCACTGAACGATGTCGATAACCTGAGGAAGGCGGTCAAGGTGGCCAAGGATGTGGGTGCAGAGGTGCACGGGGATGTTGCATATACGACAAGCCCGATCCACACCATCAACTACTTCGTCGGGGTGGCGAAGCGGGTCGCCGAACTCGGCGTCGATGCGATCAGGATAAAGGACATGGCAGGGCTGCTGGCCCCCAGGAACGCCTACGACCTAGTCAGGATCGTGAAGAAGGAGACAGGGCTCCCCGTAGGGCTTCACTGCCACTACAGCTGCGGCCTCGCATCACTCTCGTACTTGAAGGGCGTCGAGGCGGGGGCGTGGTCCCTCGACACCGCCCTATCGCCGTTTGCCTTTGGCGCATCACAGCCTGCGATCGAGACCATCTTCGAGGCGCTGAGGGGCACGGGCCAGCTCTCGCACCTGAACATAGGGGTAATCAATGAGGTCGCAGACTACTTCGAGGCGCTGAGGGAGAAGTACAAGGGATACTCCTCAGAGGCGACAGAGAGGATCGATCCGAGGGCTCTGCGCCACCAGATCCCGGGGGGCATGCTCTCGAACCTTGTCGCCCAGCTGAAGGAGTACAGCGCGCTCTCGAAGATGCCCCAGGTCCTGGAGGAGGTTCCTGTCGTGCGGAGGGATCTGGGCTACCCGCCCCTCGTGACGCCGATGAGTCAGATCGTCGGGACACAGGCGGTGATGAACGTCATCACCGGGAAGAGGTACGGACTGCTGATAAAGGAGCTGGAAACTTACGTCCGCGGGCACTACGGGAAGCCCCCGGGGGAGATCAGCAGGGAGCTTAAGGAGAGGGTCCCGGATGCCAAGCCGCCGGAGTCTCCGTCCTTCGGTGACATCCCCGAGGAAGCGAGGTGCCTCTTCAAGAAGGATGAGGACGCCCTTACGTATTTACTCTTCCCGCAGCAGGCTTTGGCCTTCTTCAAGGGGGAGGTCAGGCCCCAGAGCGACAACGGGAGCGGTGAGAAGCGGAAGGAGGTGCGGTGGTTCCATATCAAGATCGGCGAGGAGGAGATAGACGTAAAGATAGAGGGGGAAGACAGGCGGTAGGCGGAGAAGGGGGATCAGGGGGCAGCAGGACCGCGCTTAGCGCTGAACGATTCTGGCAAAAGGGTATAAAACTGGGACAGTACATCTCTCTTCTAGCCATCAGCCTGCCATTCAACCCGGATAGATGACTGGCCGCTGCAACGGGCTGTTGTCTGTACAGCAAAGATTGGACAGAGGGAAGGGTGTTGGAGATGTCCCAGCGAAACCTCCACTTCGAGAGGGTGCTCGAGTACCATGAGAATGGAAAGATCAACGACGATATCCTCCGTGCGTTCTACGACAGGCTGCCCAGTCTAGAGAAGGCGATAGCGGAGGTCGAGCAGGCCTCCGGCTTGAGGTACCCGCCGATAATATTCGACCCTGTACTGACCGTCGTGACTTACCCCTCAGCGGCTTTCCAGAGCACGGTCATATATGCCTCCACCCGGATCAGCCAACTCCGGGACAGGTACAGGCTCTGCGTTGTACTCTCTCTCCCCTTCCTCCTCTACGCCAACTATGGCCTTCTCAAGGCCTCGCTCGCACACGAGCTGCTCCACTACATCTATATGACAACGGTCCTCGAGAGCAAAGCGTATATGGACCTGACCGGCGATGCCGATGCGCCGGAGGTCCTGGCCGCTTTTGACGAGACGCACGTCTCGGATCCGGAGGAGTGGTTCAGCGACCCGGAGGTTATCAGGCTCGTGAGACAGACGTTTAACCCCATAGTTGCCGATGCGGAGCTTGAGGGGGCCGTAAGGGGAGGATGGATTGAGAAGGGACTTCCCGTCAGGAACTCTTCGGGCGAGGAGAGCAGGGTGAGCATACCTGTGCTTGAGATCTCGAAGGTGGAACTGGACCCAAGCATACTGGAGAGGAGCAGGGGGAGGGGGAGGTCCAGAGGGAGCAGACCCAGCCAGCAGGGCCGCGGGCAACCCAGCCAGTAACAAGCTTTTAAACTGATGCACTCACTTGGATTGTGTGAAGCCAGGAGAGATGCCGGAAATGAGATACAATGTCAGGGATCTTGCGCTCGCTGACAAGGGGATGAATCTGATAAGGTGGGCGGAGGATCACATGCCGGTCCTGATGAGCATAGGGGAGAGGTTCTCGAGGGAGAGACCTCTCAAGGGCGTCAGGATAGGGGCATGCCTCCACGTCACCAAGGAGACGGCTGTGCTGATGAGGACGCTCGTCAAGGGCGGGGCCGAAGTGATTCTTGCAGGCTCTAATCCGCTCTCGACTCAGGATGAGGTCGCTGCCGCGCTGGTCAGGGAGGGGATCAGCGTCTTCGCGTGGAAGGGACAGAGCAGGGAGGAATACTATGATTGCATCAAGGCTGTCCTCTGCGCAGATCCGGTAGTCACGATGGACGACGGGGCAGACCTCGTGACTGAGCTCCACTCTACCGGCAGAGACCTGGGAGGGATCTTGGGCGGGACGGAGGAGACGACGACGGGGGTCGTCAGGCTGAAGGCGATGGCAGAGAAGGGAGTGCTCCGGTACCCAATCATCGCCGTGAACAATGCGGAGACCAAGTGGGACTTTGACAACATCTACGGGACGGGGCAGAGCACCCTCGACGGCATCCTGAGGGCGACCAACGTCCTCCTCGCAGGCAAGAGGTTTGTGGTGGCGGGGTACGGCCACTGCGGTAAGGGACTCGCCAACAGGGCGAGGGGGATGGGGGCGCACGTCATAGTGACGGAGGTAGAGCCCATCAAGGCGCTCAAGGCGATCATGGATGGCTTTGAGGTCATGCCCATGGCAGAGGCCGCAGAGGTAGGAGACATCTTCGTCACTGCGACAGGAAACAAGAACGTCATCAGCGGCAGCCATATGGAGAGGCTGAAGGACGGGGCGATCCTCGCCAACACAGGGCACTTTAATGTCGAGATCGAGATAGACGCACTTGAGAAGCTCGCCGAGAAGAAGGTGAGGATAAGGGAGTTTGTCGACGAGTATACGCTGGGCGGAGGCAGGAAGGTGTACTTATTGGCGGAGGGGAGGCTCGTCAACCTGGCAGCGGCAGAGGGGCATCCGAGCGAGGTGATGGACATGAGCTTCGCGAACCAGGCACTATCGGTGGAGCACCTGCTCAAGAAGAGGCTGAAGCCCGACGTCTATGATGTCCCGAAGGAGATAGACTCGGAGGTAGCGAGGCTGAAGCTGAGCGTCATGGGCATCAGGATCGATACGCTGACGCCGGAGCAGGAGAAATACCTCCGGGGCTGGGCGGAGGGCACAACCTGAGGGGAGCGGTACGGCAGGCGGGTGTGGAGATATGGCTGAACCGGTAGTATATGTGGACGGAAGGTTTGTTCCGAAATCAGAGGCGGTTGTCTCGGTATTCGATCATGGGTTCCTCTACGGTGATGGCGTCTTCGAGGGGATAAGGGCTTACAACGGCGTCGTCTTCAGGTTGAGGGATCACATCGAGAGGCTCTATGAGTCGGCCCATACCCTGATGCTGGAGATCCCCCTCTCCAAGGACGAGATGGAGGATGCGGTCCTCGAGACTCTGCGGAGGAACGCGTTGAGGGATGCGTATATAAGGCTGATCGTGACGAGAGGGGTAGGCGACCTCGGTCTGGACCCGAGGAAGTGCTCGAGGGCATCGACCATAATCATAGCTGGAACCATAACCCTCTGCAGCAGGGAGGTCCTCGAGAAGGGCATTAAGGCGCAGATTACATGGGTGCGGAGGGACGCTGTGGACGGGACCTCCCACGAGGTCAAGTCGCTCAACTACCTCAACAGCATCCTAGCTAAGCTTGAGGCGAATAATGTCGGGGCTGACGAGGCGGTCATCCTGACCCCCCAGGGCTACATCTGTGAAGGGACGGCAGAGAACATATTTATCGTGGAAGAGGGGGTAATCGTCACCCCGCCATCCTATACAGGCGCGCTTCCGGGGATAACCCAGGCTGCAGTCCTCGAGCTTGCCGGGAGGATGGGCATAAGGGTCGATTGCCGTCCTATCTCGCCCCACGAACTCTTTAACGCGGATGAGGCGTTCCTTACCGGGACCGCCGCAGAGATCATCCCGGTCTCTACTGTGAATGGCAGGACCATAGGTTCCGGCAGGCCGGGGCCGGTCACGATGAGGCTCAGAGAGAGTTTCTCAGAGTTCGTCAGAGAGAAGGCGAACGGTACGCCGATCTGAGCAGGGCAGATGATCGGGCGGACAGCGCCCCGAATTCTTTTTCCAGCCGATGTTTTTGTGTATTATAGTGCGGCATTGTACTATGCCTTCCACCACATAAACATAAAGTAGAGAACCTTCTTTTCCAGGTTATCGATGGTGGCGATTATGAACCTCTTCTTGACGGTGTGTGAGAGCCGGCCCGCCCGCACTATCTCTATAGGGTCGATCTCAGCGGAGCTGGGCATGACGTGGATGATGAAAGGCGCGTGGTCGATCCCGGGACCGTACTTGTAGACGGCAAAGGTCGAGCCGAACTTCATGGCAGGACGGACGACGTACCCCTTCCCCCTGAGGTCTTTGTACACAGTATAGAGATCGTCGAACATCCTGTAATTCTTCCTCGATATTTCGAGCAGGGCGCCGCTGTCAAGGGGCGCGCCTTCTGACGAGACCCTGATCATTCCCTTCTCCAGAAGATAGTTGGCCTCCAACAGGGAGAGTTCCAAGTAAGTATCCAGCTCGGAGAGGTCCCTGGGCTTGTGGACGTTAATCGGCTTGCCGTAGAAGCCTGACCCGTAGAGCTTGACGCCGTCTTCCTTTGACCACACCAGCACCCTCGACCCGATAAGAGATGCATCGATGGCCCCAGTCATCCAAACACCCCCTGTGGAGTACCTGCTGCGCTCGAGATGAGCGCAGCGTTGTAGCCCATATCTATTGGCCTACTTATACTCTTTGCGCGCTCTTGAGCCGTGAGCGCCTTCCAATCCGAGCCGTCGTTTTTCCATGAGCGACGGGGTTGTGCCGAAGAAGTTAAAAGTACAACCCGCTCTCCAAAGTTCAAAGCACATTCAGAGTCCATCAAAGGGATTCAGGTTGAGAGAGAAACGGTTCAGTCTCACGGGCGTTATGCTCATAGTCGGCATCGTGATATTTGTAGTCTACCTCTACACCGTCGGCTTCTGGGATGTTGTTGCGGTCATCGCCGCCCTAGACGTTAGGATCGCGCTCAGCACTGTGGTGATAGACCTGCTCTGCATCAGCCTATTTGTCTACAGCTGGTACATACTGATGGGCAGGAGAGTACGCTTCAGGAGCTGCTACGGGATCATATTGGTGAGCATCTTTGGCGATCTTATGATCCCGACGGCGTCTTTCTCGGGCGAGGTCCTGAGGATATCCATGACGTGCAAGAAGGGCATGAATGTAAGCGAGTGCACGGCTAGCGTCCTCTTCCACAGGCTCCTCCATGGTCTCACCTTCGGGGTGGTCGTGGGGGTCAGCCTCATCTTCCTTACCCTGACCCAGGCCATGCAGTTTGCTACGCTCTCGCTCTTCGTGACTTTTTCCGTAGCAACTCTGGCGGTAGGGATCATCGGCGCCTATGCCATATTCAACATCTGGAAGTTTCAAGGTGTGGTCGAGAAGATCCTCCTGAGGGGGGAGAGGATCTTCCGGCGCTTCAGGAAGAATTACAACTCTGAGGAGACGAGGCGCAAGATCATCGACGGTTTCATCAGTTTTGACCAGACCGTGATGTCTGTGAGGGGGACTACTATTGCCACAGCGTCCGCCGCGCTGACTATGAGATGGTTCCTTGTCGCGCTCATCCCTTACCTGATGTTTATCTCGCTCGGCCACCCCGTGTCTTACTGGATCGTCCTCATAGTCTCGATAGTCGTGAGCATGGTCCAGATGATCCCTATCGGCATCCCGGGACTCGTCGGTGTGATCGAGCTCTCCATGACGACGGCTTTTATCGGGTTCGGTGTTCCGGCGGGCATTGCCGCATCGGCAACGATACTGACCAGACTGGTCCTCTTCTGGTTTGAACTCCTCCTGAGCGCGGCGGTAGCGTCATACCAAGGGATCAAGAGTATCCCGAGGAGGGATAGGCGGAAGCTCTGCGAAGCTGAAGGGGCAGGAGGAGGGGAACTGCTCTCGAAACTCGAAACCGGTGAGGCCGATAAGAAAGAGCCAGCATGAGAGAGAGAGAGAGAGAGAGAGAGAGAGAGAGAGATGACGCTGCACCGGTTAGACAGGCGGATTATTGGATCACGCTACCCGGTGAAGCGCGAGTACCCTGGCGTCGTCGGAGGCATCTTCCATCAGGTCGGTCATCTGCTCGAGAGACCTGGCTAGTTCCCTGAAGATGAGCATCTTCTCGTACTGCTTAACCTCTTTCAGGAGCTTGAACTCGAGGTCCTGTGAGATCTCGTCTACCTTGGCTTCCCCGTCGTGGACATCCCTCACCAGTTCGATAGCCCTGTGCGGGTTCATGGAGAGGGCCATAATTGTGTCCCGGAGACGCTCGAATGTGGTCAGCACCGCGGCCGCAAGCGTTTTGAAGCCGTCGGCAACAACAGGGTCCGGTGACCAGCCATCGTCAGCCATACGGGCGATAAGCCTGGAGAGGCTCTGTACAAGCTCGGCTATCTCATCGTTCTTTACGATGAGCCTCAGAAAGTCTTCGCGGTACATGAAGCTCGGCGCAGCCTTGGTGAGCTGTTCTATCAGCTCCCTCTTGATTATGTCGGCCTCTTCCTCTACCTTTGATATATTATGGTAGTCATCGTGAAGGACTGGGGATTTGGAAAGAGCAAAATCGTCAATGGAGTTGACCAGCAGGCGCACCGCCTCCTGCACCTTTCGGATATGATCTGCCAGAAGGTCCAATGATCGGCGGTAGACGTTATTTGCAACATCGTTGATATCTGAAGACGACCAGCTCAAATTCCTCACTCCAAAAACTGCGATAGGATTAATTATGCTGTTTAATAAAGGTTTGGCAGAGAACGATGTTGAAGTGTTGTATTTCTGCAAGTATTTTGATCATTTGCTTAAGAAGGTATATTTGATATTAGACAACCTGATTAAAATCAGGTTCCGGTGGTTTCCTGAGGCACCAGTGAGCGGTTGATGCGGCTGCAGCTGATGGGCTAATGTCATACTCACGACATATGCCCATATTAGCCCGCTGGCACCATTGTAATAGAGCGGGGCATCCTGCTATGACTGAATTTGATGTGATAATCATCGGCGCCGGTCCGGCGGGGCTCTCGGCCGCAATATACACTGCGAGGGCAGGGCTGAGAACGGCGGTCTTCGAGGAGGGCACCATAGGAGGCAGGGCGAACTGGGCGCGTACCGTCGAGAATTACCCCGGCTTCCCGGACGGAGTGGGGGGAGCGGAGCTGATGGCCAGGTTCTCCAAGCAGGCCCAGAAGTTCGGGGCAGAGATAAGGGAGGAGAAAGTAACGTGGCTCTCCGTCTCGGGCGCGGAGAAGAAGGTGAGGACGCCGTCTGGTGAATACTCCTCAAGGGCGGTGATAATCAGTACAGGGTTGAGGCCGAAGAAGCTGGGGGTGCCCGGAGAGGAGAGGCTCGTTGGCAGGGGAGTCTCCTACTGCGCGACCTGTGACGCTTTCTTCTTCAGAAACAGAAAGGTCGCCGTTGTTGGCCCAGGCCCCGATGCAGTCAATCAGTTGATGCTCGTATCGTCCGTGACCAAGAGTCTGATCTGGATCCCCAACGGGATGGTTGAGGTGGAGGAGACGCGCCTGGAGAAGGTGAGGAGGATGGGGATCGAACCTATGGAGGGCCTGACTGTTACAGAGATTGTCGGGGAGGGCACGGTCACGGGGCTCAAGGTGAGGGCGCAGGGGCGAGCAGGGGAGGCTGGGGCCGAGAGGATCATAGAGACTGAGGGGGTCTTTGTGGCGGCGGGGAACGTCCCCGTGACGGAACTCGCAGAGGGGGCCGGCCTGGAGCTTGATCGGAGGGGGTACATCGTGGTCAACGATGACTTCGAGACCAGTGCTGCGTATGTCTATGCGGCTGGAGACTGCACAGGAAGGAGTCATCAGATAACGGTAGCGGCTGGACATGGAGCGTTCGTCGGCGGAAGAGTCGCAGAAGTGCTCAAGACGAAATGAGGGAAAAATTTGACCTGCCCCGGCATTTTTATATCTTGGCTAGATCGTTGGGAGCGCTCTCGAACTCCCGGGCAGGATCTCCATGAAGTTCCTCCCATCAGACTTTATAGATCATGGACGCCAGCAGTGGCCGCTTTGAGGGATCCCTTTCCCATCCGCCCCAGTCCGGGAACGGTGCTGGCATTCTAACGCACGGCGCCTCGAGGGCGGCTAGCCCTGGCTACTGGGCGCCGGGACGGTCTGCAGTAATTATGCCGACAAGCGCCGCACGGTAGCTATAGACATGTCCGAGAGCCCCTGCCCTTTCATGACATCCGTATTGATCCAGACCTCGTTCTCGGGGATATCGGGGAATGATACTGCCTTCAGCTCGAGTTTCTTCTTCCCTGCAACTATGATCTCAATCCGATCGCTTATCTCGAGGAATTTGCAGGTGGCCTCATTCAGCCGTCCTATGCCTTTATCGACATCATCACGCCTTCGCAACCGAAGCCTCTTCTCCGGGGCTCTATTCGACATCGAACCACCATTTATGAGTAGTAGCCTCGGTTTTTAACTTCTTCGGCGGTAAGTCAGCCCCCAAGTCATCGACAGGGACGGCTGGGCAAGAGGCCGAAGCGGGGAGCCTCCAAGGTTAGTTCAGGGCCGACTGATGCGCCCCCTTATGACGCAGCAGAGGTCTTTCGAGGGAACGCGCTCCTGAGACCAAGTGTCCCTGTCCCGCAGGGTCACGGTTCCGTCCTCCAAGGTCTGGTAGTCCACCGTGATCGCGACCGGCACCCCCACCTCATCGCAGCGGGCGTACCTCCTTCCTATCGAGCCCCCGTCGTCAAAGTCGGCTATCAGACCTGAACGCCTGATCTCCCTGAATATCTCCAGGGCCTTCTCCCTCACCCCGTCCTTGTTTACGAGGGGGAAGACCGAGACCTGGACGGGCGCAATCGAGCGGGGAAGGCTCAGCACCACCCGCCCATCCTTCTCGGTGAACGCGCACTCGAGCGCCAAGTACGACAGGCGATCGGCTCCGAAGGAGGGCTCTGCGACATGGGGTATAAACCGCTCCCCGGTCACGGTGATCTCACCCTCGGCGAAGTCGACATACTCCGGGCGTACGGTGACGCCGCCGATCTCGGCCGGGCCAGAGCTCAGAAGGTTCTTCAGCCTCAGCGCGTCCATGCCCTTTATCGCCGCGGCGATCTTGCCTATCAGGGCCTTGTCTGTGATCTGATCTATCTTGGGCCGTGCCAGGAGGACCTTATCCCTGCGCGGAGCCTCGAACTTCCGGAAGACGCTGAGGTCCTGGCCGCTGCATTCCTGCTGCCTTGAGAGGTCGTAATCTGTCCTGTAAGCGTGCCCGGAGACCTCGACCCAGCCCCACCTCTCAAGCTTGACGAGCTGATCGTAGGTTCCGGCAGAGTAGTGCGCCCTCTCGTTCGCGAGCTTTGCCATGAACATCTGCGACTCGGGAGGGGCCCCCAGTTCAGAGATGAACTCTGAAGAGAGTGCCATGAAGTAGGCCTGCCACTCAGAGGGGATGTACTTATTCTCGAGGGCTTCCCTGACCGTAACCTCCGAGGGGCTGGTGCAGCCCGCAGCTACGGCTTTCTCGGTCAGGAGGTTGAGACGTCTGTCACTAACCTCGCCGATCAGCTCGCAGCCGGGCGACTTGGGATCGAAGAAGAACTCGATCTCCATAATCGTGAACTCCCTCAGCCGTATAGGCCCCTGCCTCGGCGAGATCTCATTCCTCATGACTTTGCCGATCTGGGCGAGCCCCATCGGCAACCGTTCCCTCATCGATGTGAAGATCGTCTTGAAGTTGGTGAACATCCCCTGCGCCGCTTCGGGGCGCATGTAAGCCACATTCTCGGAGTAGGGACCGATCGAGGTCCGGAAGAGGAGGTTGAAGGTGGTGACCTTCCCCAGCCCTCCGCCGCATTCCTGACACTTCACCCCCCTCTCGGCTATCAGCTCATCCAGGTCTGCAGGTGTCTTCCCCTCTATCCCCTGGACCTCGCCGGCCTGCTCGAGTATCAGATGGTCTGCCCTCGCCCTCTTGTGACAGGAGAGGCACTCGACGATAAAGTCCGTGAAGTGATCAACGTGACCTGACGCCTCGAAGACCTTCGACGGGGTGATGACAGGGGTCTCGATCTCGAAGACCAGCCCGTGGTGGCGGTGGATGAAAGTCTCGCGCCACCTCCTCTCGATGTTCCTCTTGAGGAGCGTTCCCATTGGTCCAAAGTCAAGGAAGCCGGCTACCCCGCCGTAGATCTCGCTCGAGGGCCAGAAGAAGCCCCTCCGCTTGGCGAGATCCATCACCTTGTCATACTTGTCCATGCAAATGCACCCGCACGGTAAACTGAAGAAAGATCATACCTCTAATATACCTTGTGCGCCTGCAGCGCGGCGGCTGCCTGCCAGCAAATGGGCTTAAATACTAAGCACTTGAGAGTCATCACATCTCAAGTGTAGGGCGTTGGTGATTGCACGTTGAGCAAGCCATTCTATGTAGACACGCACGGCATGGCCTTCGGCGGATTCCAGAAGGACTTCTCCGAGGCAGACTTCATCCTCTTCGGGGTTCCGTTCGACGGTACCACCAGCTACAAACCGGGGTCCAGGTTCGCGCCAAGGGCGTTGAGGGAAGCCGCGGCCAACCTCGAGACCTGGTCCTGGCGGACGGGTGTCGATTTCGAGGAGGTGAAGATCCACGATCTGGGCGATCTGGCTGTCGTCCACGGTGACGCCTCCGAGACGGTGAGGAGGGTCGAGGAGACCGTCGAGGACATCAAGTCCGCAAAGAAGATACCAGTGATGCTGGGAGGGGAGCACCTCGTCACGCTCGGCGCGGTTAGGGCACTCAAGGACGCGGCAGTAGTCTCGTTCGATGCGCACTACGACATGAGGGACGACTACCTATCGAACAGACTCTCACACGCATGCGTGATGAGGCGCATCTCTGAGGAGTGCGGGGCGGCCAAGGTGATCCTGGTGGGCGCCAGAGCCACATACAGGGAGGAGGTCGATTACATAAGGTCGGCCAAGGTGCAGTATCTGACATCGCTGGACATCATCCGGAACGGAGCCGAGGCGGCGGTTTCATGGTTACAGGAGAGGGTGGACGGTGCGAAGAAGATCTACATCTCGATAGACGCAGATGTCCTAGATCCTTCGTGTGCACCTGGGGTGGGCAACCCTGAGCCGGAGGGGATCTCGATGACCCAGCTGCTGGACATACTCAACGGCATTGTAGATAATAGGACGGCGGGATTCGACCTCGTGGAGGTCTCTCCACCCTACGACACGGGGATTACGGCGGCCGCGGGAGCCAAGATAGTCTTTGAGGCCTGTTCCATGATCTCCAGGTCCCGCTCCGGCATGCACTGAGGCGCAGGCACCACCAAGATCGGGATGGGGGGCAAGGTGTGATGGCGGCCAAGATGTGACGGCGGCCGCGAACAGGATTAGTAGATCAGGTTAGCGCGCCTTTATCTCCCTGACTATCTGGGACCTTGCTTTATAGAGGATCCTGTGTCCGCAGGAGGGGCAGCGTATCCCTGGAAGCCCGCTCAGCTCGTTGCTGTCTATAACCTTACTGCACCTCTCGCAGATATAATGGGCCAAAGACGTCACCGATGGACTACTGACTCCGCTTCTTTAAATATATTGTTGTGGCTGGGGG
>JGI12104J13512_1000554_pt1 | contig 33218 bp, 25 predicted proteins | sample TerdegcTABiofilm_FD_13512 | JGI IMG/M metagenome (IMG submission 13512)
GGTCAGCCCTTGACATTGGACAGCTTTGCGGACATGTCCGCAAAGCTGTCCAATGTCAAGGGCTGACCCCGTAGCTAACGATATAGAGAAAACAGGCTGAGCGAATTGACCCGCGGCCTGTCTTCCCATTTGAATGTTTTTTACTTTCGAATGTCTTTTACTTCCCCAGCAAATTATACAGCACCTGCGCCATTTCAGCGCGGGTTGTCGTGCCGGTGGGGTTAAGCCTGCCGCCGCTGCCGGATACGGTTCCGGTTTCGACAAGCAGCGTCATAGCCTCCGTCGCCCATGCAGCCACATCGCCGCTGTCCGCGAAGTCGGTCAGCGCCTTACCCAAAATTCCTTCGGGGAGCTGTTCGATGACCTTCAGCGCGTTATACAGCAGGGTGAACATCTCCTGACGGGTGATTTGATTATCCGGCGCATACAGGTTGCTCCCGACGCCCGCCGAGATACCCAGCCGCTTTGCCGCAGCGAGGTAGCCGGTGTAGTAGGTGTCGCCCGCGTCCGCGAAGTTGCCGGCCGGGTTTTCGTCGGGGTCGATGCCGTAAGCGCGCATCATCAGGACGATGAACTCGCCGCGCGTCAGCCCGGCTTCGGGACTGTAATTGCCGCCGCCGGTGCCGTTGGTTATTTCCCGCGCCGCGATGAAGGACACCGCGCCGTAATACCACGCGCCCTCCGCCACATCGCCAAACTCAACGGGATTATAAGCAACCGCATAATCGCTGAAATGCGTCGTCGTGAAGGTCACCATGCCTGTTCTCGGGTCATATTTTCCGTTCGGGACGCTGACCGCCCTGCCGTCGCCGTCGATGTACCAGACTACGATGCCCTGCGGGTTTCTAAGCTCCTGCGGCGTCGGCTTATACGGTATGGATACCGTCACCGGCGCTCCGCTGTTCTTCCAGTCGGTCTGCTTGCCGTCGATGAGAAGCGTGAGCTGGATAAGCGGCTTGTCGCCTATCTTGTTTTGTATGCCCGGCGGAAGCTTGGACTTGTCGCCCTCGCTGATGACAACCTCCGCCTTTCGTCCGTCCATATTTCTGAGGCCGGTCAGCATGTTGGAGGGAACAGTGACGCACCATTACCGCCGCCAGTAACAGGGATAATGCCTTTCTTTTAAGCGTGCTTTTCCACATTTACATTCCACTCCTTTTGCGCCAACTGGAAGACCTCGTTGGCGGAAATTTCGATTAGTCTGTTCCAGCGCACAAAGTCGCCGTCGGTGGCAGCCTGTTTGAAAAACTCCTCGTCCTTAAACCGGCCGAAGCGCACGGTGCGCAGCCTGCTGGTGAAGTCAAGCGTCACGCTGTGGCCGTTGTCAAACAGCACCTCCAGGCGGCGACCGCTTTGGGGTGTGACGCTTCTGATACTGACCATGGCCTGTCCCTCCTTTAAAAAATAAAAAACCACTTTACCTAAATGGTATAGTGGTTTTTTATGGATGTATACTACCCACCGGGTAGTTTTTATTGACGGCAAGGTCTTAATTTAGTACTATATTTGTACAGGGGGTAATAAGAAATGAATATCAAAGAGGATATCAGGCCTATTTCCTACATCAAGGCCAATGCCGCGGAGATTCTGGCTCAGGTGAACGAGAGCCGCAGGCCGGTATACGTCACGCAAAACGGGGAGGCCAGGGCTGTACTGCTGGACACGGAATCCTATGAACATATGAAAAAAGCTTTGGGTATGTTAAAGCTGCTGGCCCAGGGGGAACGGGATATTATCGACGAAAAAATAACTTCTCAGGATGAATTTTTCGCGGCCCTGGACAGCGACCTGGGCATAAATCATGAATAATCAAATATATCATGTATTCTGGACCCAAACAGCCCAACAGGATTTAAAAAGAATCATTGACTATATCGCAGCCGACAGTGAAGACAGGGCAAAAAAAAATTACCGGGCGATCAGACAAAAAGCCGCCGATTTGCAGTCTATGCCCCAGAGAGGGAGAATTGTCCCGGAACTAAAGTATTTCAGCATTTTAACATACAGGGAATTAATCAGCCCGCCCTGGCGGATTATTTACAAACTTGAAAACGACAGGGTGTGGGTACTTGCGGTTATTGACGGCAGAAGGAACTTTGAGGACATTTTACTGGACAGGTTTATATAAAGAGTTTTTAGGGTGACTTATTAATGCCGTGCGAGCCGTTCAGCCGTCATTGCGAGGGGCTTTAGCCCCGTGGCAATCCAGATCGACGATTTGCCCATATAAATCAACCCATTCGGGATTGTCTTTTTCAATCAATTGCAATTTATTCTTCCTCGAACCTGCTTTAATCTGTTTTTCTCTTTCAATGGCGTCAGTAATACGGTCAAAAACCTCATAATAACCTAACTTATCAACTCCGTATTTTTGGGTGAACCCCTCATGCATCTTGTTTTTATGCTCGTAAACACGTCTGATCAAATCAGTTGTTACTCCCGTATATAACGTACCGTTCCTTTTGCTGAAAAGGATGTACACATAGCCGCATTTTTTCTGCATTAGGGTCTCCTTTCTGGATTGCTTCCGCCACGCTACGCTCGCGACAGGCTTGCTGCACTCCTCGCAATGACGGGAGGGGTGGCCGCCCCTACACGGGCGGCAAATTTTGTTTCAGCAGTTCCCTGCCGCTGATGGACAGTTTTGCGTAGACGCTTTTTAGGGCCGATTTCACCGTGTTGGGCGATATGAAAAGCCGTTTGCCTATTTCCGTGTTGTTCAGCCCCCCGGCGGCGAGGCGCGCTATCTCAAGCTCGCGCGGGGTGAGCGCGGGCTTTTCTTCTGTGAAATACAGCTTTATCATCCCGTCCTTGCTTTTGGCGAAGGTTTCGGCGAGCCTTAATATCTCGCGGATTTCCTCGCGGTACGCTCCCCGCGCGGCGACGGTTTCAAGCAGCGGGGCGATGTAGTCGGCGTTTTCGGCAAAGAGCATGTACTGTTTGTCCGGCATGGCGATGCCGAGAGCCTTTTGGAGGCTCTCCAGCGCTTCATCCTCTCTGTATATCCTGCGGTACGCCGCCGCGAGGTAGATGTAGGTGAGATATACCCGAGCAGGTTGGAAAACACCGAGGACACGGATATAAAATGCTCGGCGCTGCCGATGAGCTTCAGGTATTCGCCTTTGATGAGGAGCAGCCTGCCGTACATGACGTTGAAGAAGGGGTAAGCGGGGAAGCGCAGGCGCGGGCTGGCCGTGTCGAATTCCTTGAGCCGCCCGGGGATTCTGCCCGGCTGGTCGAGGTAGGCGTAGATGCAGCCGGTGCAGATTTCAACCGTGTGGATGAAAGCGTCGTCCGCGACCTCGTCCAGAATTCCCTGCATTTCGTTTATGCGGCTTATCACCCCCGCAAGGTCGCCCTTCATGAAGTCGATGAGCGTCTGGAAATACTGCGCGGCATAGGCGATGCTCTCGTCCCTGCCGTCGCGGGCTTTCAACAGCGCCTTCTGCGCGGCAACCGCGGCATTGTCGAAGTCGCCCCGGTTGAAGAGGTTTTCGGCTTCCATCACGTCCTCCGCGCCCGAGCCCTGCCCGCTCGTCAGGCGGGTAAAGTAGGGCATGGCGTTTTTAAGGTCGGCGATATGCTCCGAGAGCCTGCCGCTCTCGCGGTAATACAGGCTCAGCACCGATGGCGAGCCGAAGGTGGAATTGATTCCGGAATCGTAGACGGAGGTGGGCTGGTTGAGATATGCCCAGGCTTTTTTGTACCGCCCGGACACTTTTTTGAGGTCGTTGAACTCCGCGAAGCTCTGTAAAAGCTCGAACTCGCCGAGCAGGCGGTTTTTCGCCGCGGAGTCCAAGCACTTATCCTTTTCGATGTTTTCGCTCAGTTCGCCGCAGGTTTTGCGGAACAGCTCAAGCTCCTTGTGGACAAACAGGTGCATGGCGTAGACGAGCAGCGCGTAGTGGTGCCGCGCCTTGATCTCCTGCGGGCATTCGGCCATGTATTTGATGAACAGCTCGCGGCTGCCCGCGGAATAATAGACAGTCTTGTCCTTTTCGAGCGTTTCGAGCAGACCGTCGAAGTCCCCGCACTCGTAAAAAAAGCGGCGGGCGGCAGCGTAGTCGCAGATTTCCATAAACCACCGCGCCGCCTTTGCGTAAAGCTTCCGGCGGTAGTTCGTTTCTTTTTCTTCGAGCCGGTCATTCAAGAACTCCGTGAAAAGGGTATGGATATGATAGACCTTGGGCCTGCCGTCGTAAGTGACGAAGGTATTGTTTTCGCAAAGCCCGTCCAAAATCATACCAGCATTTTTGCCCCATATAAATGCCGCCTGCTTTAAGGTAAAGGCCTCGAATACGCTCATGGCGACGAGGAATTCCCGCGCATCCTCAGGCAGGGGGTTGTATACCGCCTTTTCGATAAGATTGTTGATGCTGTCGGTCGGGGTGTATTCGCCTTTGGCGATATATTCGAGCATGATCAGGTAGAGGTCGCTGATCCAGCCTTCGGTGTCGGTATGAAGCCTCGCCGCCTCGCTCTCGCTCAAATGCACCCCGCAGGCCCTGTAATACGCTGCGATTTCCTGCGGGGCAAACTCGAAGGTTTCTTTTGCGATATGGCACAGGACGCCTTTTAGCGCAAGCTCGTGAAGCCGGTTAAATCTTGCGGCGCGGGTGACGAGGACGATATGCAGGCGCTCGATTCTGCTTTCGGCAAGCTGCTCGAAAAAGCCGTTTGCGCCGGGGATGTTGATATTTTGATAATCATCGACGAGCAGCACGGTGTTTTCCGGCAGGTTGATGTCACGGATGAGCTTTACCGCTTCCCGCGCGGTTTTCGCGTTGTCCGGGAAGCGCAGGTGAATAAGGCTTTGGGAGCGCTCGCTGTCAAATTCTCGGAAAAGCCCCGCGAAGCCCTCCCAAAACCCGTCGCCGCCGGCGGGGACTTCCTGCCACAAGGTGTCCGCTCCGGCGTTGCGCAGGTATTCCCGCACGGCGGTGGTTTTGCCGTAGCCCATGGGCGCTTCGATAACGGTTAAGGGATAACTGCATATACCGTCCAGAGCCTTCGTTATCCGGCCCGGAAAGTACAGGCTTTTGGTATTGTATTCTTTTGCCTTTGGTACGGTCATCCCCTCCTTTTGAGCAAAGCTTTTTACGGGTGGTATTAATATATAGTTAGTCAGTCATAAAATAAAGAAACTTTATGTCGCCAGTATACAACAATTTTTTGCAGTCTTCAAGGAAATGGCAAGTTTGCAAGTACTGAAGAATTACTTAAAAAGTGATGGCTATTGACCGCGCTTGCGACAGCAAAGGCAGTCAGCTTAATCTGCTGTCTGCCTCGCTAAAACTGCCCACGGTTCACATTATGTCCCTATTAACACGTACATAATGCCATGCCTTTTTCTTTTATGAGAATTATAAAGGCCTTTTCCGGTATTTCTGTTACTTCAGATGTTTCATTACCTGACTAACTCGATAATGCAAAGAGTATCTCCTACCTTAACCACGTCACCCTCACTTACCAGGATTTCCTTAATTGTTCCGCCAGCGGGAGAAGGCACATTGAAAATCGCCTTGCTAGTCTGCATTTCAGCCAGATCATCATCTTCTTCCACCGTGTCGCCTTCCGCCACGTGCCAAAAAGTAACGACGCATTCCTCAACACCTTCGGCGAGAAACGGCAACCTGACTTCCAAATGATAACCCTCCTTATTATACTTTATGAATCCCTTGCCTGGTTTTTTAAACTATAATTATTATATACTTCACCGGCCTGGTAAGAACTGCGCACCCATGGGCCCGCCACCACTTCCCCGAACCCCATGGACAGCCCCTTTTCAACGTAAAAATCATACGTTTCCGGCAGGACATATTCCGCAACCGGCAGTTGAATGTCCGAAGGGCGAAGATATTGCCCGATGGTGAGGATGTCGCAGCCTGCCAAGCGCAGTACGCGCATTGTTTCCAGAACTTCTTCCCTGCTTTCGCCCAAACCAACCATCAGGCCGGACTTGGTGGTGATGCCAGGCGCCAGATCTTTAATTTTTCCCAGAAAATTTACCGACCTTGTAAAATCAGCCTGCGGCCTTACCGAGGGATAGAGCCTGGGCACCGTTTCAATATTATGGTTAAAAACATCCGGCCCGGCGGCGGCCACTTCGGCAATCGCCTCCGGCCTGCCCTGGAAATCAGGAGTAAGAATCTCAACGGTGGCGTCCGGCGTTATCTTTCTAATAAACCCGACAGTGGCGGCAAAATGCCCGGCGCCGCCGTCCGGCAAGTCGTCCCGGGTTACCGATGTAACCACCACATGTTTCAAATCAAGCCTGGCCGCCGCTTCCGCCACCCGCTCCGGCTCGCCCGCGTCCGGCGCTGCCGGCGTCCCCTTGCGCACGGCGCAAAAGGCGCATCCACGCGTGCAGGTGTCCCCCAGGATCATAAAGGTGGCGACTTTCCGGGAAAAACATTCCGCCTGGTTGGGACACCGCGCCCCCTGGCAGACAGTGTGCAGATGCAGCCCGGACAACAGCTCCCTGGTATGCGCCGCTTTAGCGGAAGCGACTATTGTCTTGCGCAGCCAGGGCGGATAACGCCCGGTCACGGTCATATTCCCACCACCTCAATCATTTCGGCCGCCGCACCACAACCGGCTTCAATCCGGAGCTTAAACACATCCCCGAAATGCCCCGCAGCCGTTGCCATAATTTCAAATTCCGGGATATCCCGGCCGAGTAGTCCGGTTAAAGAAGTCACTCCCTTATCCCGGATGCCGCAGGGAGTAATATAGCTGAAATACTTCATGTCCGGATTGATATTAAAAGCCCAGCCATGATAACTGACCCAGTTGCTGACCCCAATCCCGACGGCGCATATCTTATCCTGACCCACCCAAACTCCGGGATACCTGTCCAGGCGGTTTGCCTTGACCCCGTACTCCGCCAGGACCCGGATGAACACCTCTTCGTACATGCGCAGCAACTTATGGAGATCGCTTCCGTGCCGCCTTAAATTTAAGATGGGATAGCCGACAAGCTGGCCGGGACCGTGGTAAGTAATACCGCCGCCCCGGTCGGTTTCAAATACTTTGATACCCTCACGCTCCAGCACATCGTCCGGCGCCAGGATATGCTCCCTGGACCCGCTCCGGCCAATCGTATAGACCGGCGGGTGGCTCAGCAATAAGAGCGTGTCAGGGATTTTCCCGGCGATTCGCTCTTTGACCAGCTTCTTTTGCAGGGTGTACGCTTTGGCGTAATCATATAGTCCCAGATACAGGATCCGGCACCGACGGGTCATATAGGACACTCCTTCAAGCAGTCAGTAGTCAGTAGGAATTTCTTGCATTCCTTTAAGGTTTTTAAACCCTTGAGTTGCACCGAAAAATTATTCTGACTCCTGACTCCTATCTCCTGACTCCTGTCTTTACGTGTGTATGCTCATGCCGTGTACGGCTTCGGCGGCTTCCAGCACGGCCTCGGATAATGTCGGGTGAGCGTGAACGGTTTCTGTCAGCTGCTGAACCGTGATACCCATCTTGACAGCCAGAGCGGCTTCCGCAATCAGGTCAGTGGCGCGCGGCCCGACAATATGAACACCAAGCACCCGGTCATTATCCGGGTCGGCAAGGATTTTCACAAACCCGCTTGTTTCACCCATAGCTTGCGCTTTGCCGCTGGCGATAAAGGAAAATTTACCGGACTTAACATTGATTCCTTTTTCTTGCGCCTCTTGGGTAGTCAAGCCGACACCAGCAACTTCCGGGTGGGTAAAAATGCAATTGGGTATTACCCGGTAGTCCATCTCGCGGGGACGGCCTAAAATATTGTCAACCGCGACCACTCCCTGGGCGGAAGCAACGTGGGCAAGCTGGATTTTGCCGGTGATGTCGCCAATCGCGTAAATGCCGGGAACGCTGGTTTCAAGTTTATCGTTAACAATAACCTCACCGCGCCCACCCACGGCTACACCAGCTTCTTCCAGCCCCAAACCGCCGGAGTTCATCGTCCTGCCGATGGAAATAAGCGCCCTGTCGGCAGCAATCTCTTCACCCGATTCCAACACGGCGGCAACGGTTCCGGCAGACTTCTTCACTTCCAGAATATGCGCCTTGGTTTTAACAGTGATACCCTGCCGCTTCAGCAGTCCCTGCATCGTCTTAGCCGCTTCCCGATCTAGTGCCGGCAAGATGGCGGGCATGACTTCCAGCACGGTTACTTTCGAGCCCAGAGTATTGAAGATACAGGCGAACTCACAGCCAATCACCCCGCCGCCGATAACCAGCATTTTTTCCGGAATAGCGGCGACGTTTAACGCCTCATTTGAGGTGAGCACCAACTCCCCGTCGTAACCCAAAGCCGTGATTAGCGCAGGCTCGGTTCCAGTAGCGATAACAATATTCTCCGCTGTTAAAATTATTTCTCCGCCGCCTGCCGCCGCCACCCTGACCTTACCCGGAGCCTGCAGGCGGGCCGTGCCCCTGATCAGATCTATTTTATTCTTCTTTATAAGATAATTGACTCCCGCAACCAACTGCGCCACAACTTTATTTTTCCGCTCCATCAAGCGGCTGAAATCAACCATTACTTCTCCCGTGGCAATACCGAATTCCGCCGCGCGGCGGATGTTATTCAGCAATTCGGCGCCGCACGCCAGTGTTTTAGTCGGAATGCACCCCCGGTTCAAGCAGGTGCCGCCCACTTCGTCCTTTTCCACAACGGCGACTTTGGCGCCCAACCGGGCCGCCCGGATCGCGGCGACATAGCCGCCCGGACCGGCTCCTATAATTACAATGTTATAGCTCATCTTACCACCTCGGAGGGGGTCAGCCCTTGACATTGGACAAACGCATAAATTTAACTTTTCACAGTAATAAATAATGGCGCGATCATACAACTAGAACCTTATTATTAAAATACAATAACCGCTAGCAGCCTGTCTAAGTATTAACAGGTAATCCCAATTTTAACTACATGCTGTTATGACAGCATCATTATATATCAACATGTTGGGTGTTCGCATGTCAATATGTAATTCTCAGACAGCCTCCTGGCATATAAAGCTGTCCAATGTCAAGGGCTGACCCCACAAATTAACCTGCCTTAATTGGCAGGTTATCCTTTAGTTTATCATTTTATTATAAAAATGTCCGGCAGGTTTTAGTAAACAGCTTACTTTTTAATTTCCCAATAACAATTCTTCGGAGAGGCTATCTTTTCCTCTTTTTTAAGCTTTTTCATAATTTTATCAACCTCTTTCTTTTCGATACCTGTCGCAGCTGCTATTTGGCCTGCGCTGACCGGCTTATCTGCAGCTTTAAAAAAGTTTACAATCAACTCATAATTATCCATATTTTTGTCCTTCCTTTATTTTTATGATATTTTATATATTTTAAAGATTATCAAACGCATTAAAGCATGTCAAGAAAATGCCATTCTAAAATAAACAATCAAGGATTCGATTTAGTATATAAGGGCAAAGCCTCATGGTCCAGGGAGGATCTGCATGAACGCAAATGAGGAGATGACCTAAATAATTCTTTTTGCAACCAGATATATTCGAATAAATTTTAAATCCACCATGCCGAATTCATCTGATTGTTCTTTTATAGCTTCTTTAACCAACATTCGAAAGGTTTCAATATATGCGTCTGTTAGCGGAACTGTATAAAAGGATTGATTCAAAAAACCGTTTTCGGCACCTGACTGGTAAATTTTATATACCTGGTCAGCTGAATACTTATTTGACTCCTCTATTAATTCACATTTTACGACGTTAAATCCGCAATCCTCAAAAATTTGCCTGTATTCCTCAGCGCTGTCCCCAAAAAACCACGGCCTGTTAAAACAACTGAATGTTTCCCTGGTGGCCGAATCAGTACGGACCTTTGCTTCAGCAGCCACAAAGGTAGGACAATACTTTGCAGTGGCAGGAGCTTGTATACCCATTCGGCCTCCTGACTTTAGTGCTGTATAGCACTGTTCCAAGACCTTTTTGGGATTTTGAAACCACTGAAAAACAGAGTTACAGAAAATAACATCAAATTGATTAATAAACCCTAGGCATCCGGCATCTTTAACAAGATGGCTTAGATTTGTCTGACCGCAGTTGTTGCGAACCGCTTCATTAATCATACCGTCGGAATTATCTACACCCACCACCATGCCCCTTGTGAGGAGGGCTATTTTCCTGGTCACGCTACCGGACCCGCAGCCTAAATCAAGCACATCTTCGCCATCTTTAATCGACATTAAACCCAGCAAAACCTCCGAAGCCGTTTTTTGCACAAGGGCGTTCTGTTCATAACTAGCGGCTTTGCTGTTAAAACTAATATTCATAACCATTCCCTCCTGTTAACTTAAATTAACAATTATTCTTATCATTCAACACGTGCTCGAAAAGGCTTGACTTGCCGGATCGGGTGTTTATCCGGAGCGGTTCTGAGCACTGGATGCGGTTTATAGCACGGTCGTATACTTTTCTTGACAAAAAAGCAGGGTAAATCTGATCATCCCTGCTCAAATTACTATCTTTTATTCTGACTCCTTACTTCTGATTCCTTCTACTGATCATTTCGGCATGGTAGAGCCCATCAGGTAGCGGTCACACTCGCGCGCCGCGCCGCGCCCTTCATTGATTGCCCAGATCACGAGGCTTTGACCCCGGCGCATGTCGCCGGCGGCAAATACTCCTTTGACATTGGTGGCAAATTTGCCGTATTCAGCCTTGGCGTTGGTAAACTTGTCGCGCTCGACGCCGAGCTGGTCGAGCAGGGTGTTTTCCGGACCGGTAAACCCCATGGCCAACAGCACCAATTGGGCGGGCCATACTTTCCCGGTACCGGGAATTTCCCTCGGCGTAAGGCGGCCTTGATCATCCTTGATCCACTCAACCTGAATGGTATGCACTTCTTTGACCTGCCCATGCTCATCTCCGGCAAACTTTTGCGCCGTAATGCAGAAATGCCGGGGATCGGCTCCGTAAAGAGCCTCCGCTTCCGCCTGGCCGTAATCAACCTTAAATACCCGCGGGAACTGAGGCCAGGGGTTGTTGGCGGCACGTTCGAGGGGCAACGCCGGCATAATCTCAAGCTGGTTGACACTATTGCATTTGTGGCGCAAGGAGGTGCCGACACAATCCGTGCCGGTATCGCCGCCGCCAATTACGATAACGTCTTTGCCCGCGGCGGAGATATGCTTTCCGTCGGCAAGGCCGGAATCCAGCAGGCTCTTGGTATTCGCGCCCAAAAATTCCACCGCAAAGTGTATTCCCTTCAGGTTCCGGCCCTCAATCGGCAGATCGCGCGGTTTTGTTGATCCGCCGCAAAGCACTGCCGCGTCGAATTCTCGCAGGAGCTTTTCCGCAGGATAGTCTTTGCCTGCTTCCGTGCCGGTTGCAAAGGAAACCCCTTCCGCCGCCATCAAATCAACGCGCCGCTGCACAATCTTTTTGTCCAGCTTCATATTGGGGATGCCGTACATCAATAGCCCGCCCACCCGGTCGGCGCGCTCAAAAACGGTAACCCAATGGCCGGCTTTGTTGAGCTGGTCCGCGCAGGCCAGGCCGGCAGGACCGGAACCAATCACGGCAACTTTTTTACCGGTCCTGACAGAAGGCGGGCAAGGGACTATCCATCCCTCTTCATAGGCACGCTCAATAATGGCATTCTCGATATTTTTCGTCGTGACCGGGGCGCTGTATAACCCGGCGGCACAAGCGCCCTCGCAAAGGGCCGGGCAAACCCTGCCGGTAAACTCCGGAAAGTTATTTGTTTTTAACAGCCGTACTAACGCTTCTTTCCACAGGCCCCGGGAGACCAGATCATTCCATTCGGGGATCAAATTATGGTTGGGGCAACCGGAAATCATACCGCTGATCACGGTTCCGCTATGGCAGAAGGGTGTGCCGCAACCCATGCAGCGCGCTCCCTGAATCCTTAATTTTTCCTCCGCAAAAAGGCAGTGAAGTTCTTCCCAGTCATTAATGCGCTCCAATGGAGCGCGGTCGGCCGGGAGTTCCCTCTGATATTCCATAAATCCCGTCGGCTTACCCATGGTTCTCCTCCTCATCGGTTAGTTCCCGCTGACCCGCGACACGTCTTTTAGATTTTCTTCAAAAGCGACCATAATGGCTTCATCACCGCCAAGGCCCATCTGATATGCCCGGTCAATGGCCGCGAGCATGCGCTGGTAATCTTTCGGAATGACCTTGACGAATTTCGGCAGCATTTCATCCCATTTATCCAGAACCACCCGGGCCTTTTCGCTTTGGGTATATTTTAAATGCCTTTGCATCATTTCTTTAACCTCGGCAATTTCGCCGGCATTTTCCAGGGTTTCAAGAATTACCATTTCGTAGTTGCAGCGCTCCGGGAACGTTCCGTCTTCGTCAAGCACATAGGCAACCCCGCCCGACATGCCGGCCGCGAAGTTCCTGCCGGTCGCACCAAGCACGACCACACGGCCGCCGGTCATGTATTCACATCCATGGTCGCCTACCCCTTCGACAACGGCTTTTACACCGCTGTTCCTGACGCAGAATCTTTCACCGGCCACGCCCCGGATGTATGCCTCTCCTGACGTCGCGCCGTAAAAGGCCACATTGCCGACAACGATATTTTCTTCCGGCGCAAAGGTCGCCTTTGCCGGCGGAAAAACAACCAGCTTGCCGCCCGAAAGGCCTTTGCCGAAGTAATCGTTGGCATCTCCCGCCAGGGTGAGGGTAATTCCCCTGGAAACAAAAGCGCCAAAACTCTGCCCGGCGGAACCATCAAAGCAAAGGCGGATTGTATCCTCGGGCAGGCCCTCTCCGCCGTAGCGCTTGGTCACTTCATGGCCCAGGATGGCGCCTACCACCCGGTTGGTGTTTAATATGGGCAGCCTGGCCTCAACCGGCTCCCCGCGCTCCAGGGCCGGCTCGCATATTCTTAACAGCTCCTGTCTGTCCAGAGATTTCTCCAACCCGTGATATTGTTCAGTTTGGCAGTACCTCCCGACGCTTTCCGCAACATCAGGCCGCCAGAGCAGGGCAGACAGGTCCAGTCCCTTCGCTTTCCAGTGCTCAATACCTTTCTTCAGCTCCAGCACGTCGGTGCGGCCAACCATTTCGTTGACTGTCCGGAAACCGAGTGCCGCCATGATTTCCCGCATTTCCCGGGCGATAAACCGCATAAAGTTGACTACATGCTGCGGGTCGCCCTGGAAATTCTTGCGCAATTCCGGGTTTTGGGTTGCTATGCCGACCGGGCAGGTGTCCAGGTTGCAAACCCGCATCATGATGCAGCCCATGACAACCAGCGGAGCCGTGGCAAACCCGTATTCCTCAGCGCCGAGCAGCGTGGCGATCACCACGTCCCGGCCGGTCATCAGCTTGCCGTCCGTTTCCACAACAATTCTGTCGCGTAAATTATTCAGCACCAGCGTTTGATGCGTCTCGGCCAAACCCAATTCCCAGGGCAGGCCGGCATGAGTGGTGCTCGTTCTGGGCGAAGCCCCCGTGCCGCCGTCGTAGCCGCTGATCAAAACGACATCGGCCCTTCCCTTGGATACTCCCGCGGCAATTGTGCCCACGCCTACTTCCGAAACAAGCTTAACGTTGATCCTGGCCTTTGGATTGGCGTTCTTCAAGTCGTGAATCAATTCCGCCAGGTCTTCAATCGAATAAATGTCATGGTGCGGCGGGGGTGAAATCAGGCCCACCCCGGCCGTGGTCCCCCTGACCTTGGCAACCCAGGGATACACCTTGCGCCCCGGCAGCTGGCCGCCCTCACCGGGCTTTGCCCCCTGGGCCATCTTGATCTGAATTTCATCCGCGTTGGTCAGGTACTCACTGGTAACACCGAATCTGCCCGAGGCCACCTGCTTAATGGCGCTGCGCAGGGAATCGCCGTTCGGCAGGGGCTTGAAGCGGGCCGGATCTTCCCCGCCCTCGCCCGTATTGCTCTTGCCCCCAACGCGGTTCATGGCGATAGCCATGGTCTCGTGCGCTTCCTTGCTGATCGAACCAAACGACATGGCCCCGGTCTTGAAGCGCCGGCAGATGGACTCCACCGGTTCGACTTCCTCTAGCGGCACGGGCGTCCGGTCTTTTTTAAAGTCCAAATACTTGCGCAGCGCGTTTTTCTGACCGTCGACCTGCGCCGAGTACTGCTTAAACAATTGAAAGTCACTATTGCGGCAGGCTTGCTGCAATAGCGCGATAGTCTCCGGATTGAACATATGCTCCTCACCGTCATGCCGCCACTGGTAAGTGGAGCCGGGCTCCAGTGCGCCGTCACTGCCGGGCGAGAAAGCCCTCTGGTGGCGGAGCGCCGCCTCACCGGCAATTTCAGCCAGCCCGACTCCGCCCACGCGTGAGGCAGTCCAGGTAAAATATCTGTCAATCACCGACCGGTCAATCCCGATAGCCTCAAAAATCTGGGCTCCACAGTAGCTCTGAATCGTGGAAATACCCATTTTGGAAGCAACCTTGACCACACCCTTAATAGCGGCCTTGACGTAATTCTTCAGGGCTTCCTTGAGTGTTATACCGTCCAGCATTCCCTGTCGGCACATGTCTTCCAGTGTTTCAAAAGCCATATACGGATTGACGGCGCTTGCGCCGTAGCCCAGCAGCACCGCCAAGTGATGCGTTTCACGCGGTTCCCCCGATTCAAGCAGCAGGCTGACCCTGTTCCGGTTTCCCGCCCGGATCAGGTGGTGATGCAACCCCGCTACGGCAAGCAAGGCCGGAATGGGCGCGTTTTCCGCATCCACACCCCGGTCGGATAAAATCAGCAGATTGGCGCCGCCGGCAATGGCCCGGCCGGCCTCATGGAAAAGGTTCTCCAGCGCTTTCTCCATGCCCGGGCTTCCTTCCGCCACTTTGAACAGGATGGGCAAGGTTACTGTTTTAAAACCGTCCATTTGCAGGTGCCGGATTTTCGCCAGCTCTTCATTGGTCAGAACCGGTGCTTTCAGCCTGATCCGGCGGCAACTGCCGGGTTCCGGCTTAATCAAGTTCTTTTCGCTGCCAATGGTGGTCTCGACGGCAAAAATAATCTCCTCGCGAATGGAGTCAATCGGCGGGTTGGTCACCTGGGCAAACAATTGCTTAAAATAATTGTACAAAAGCTGCGGTTTATCCGACAATACCGCCAGCGGGGCATCATGACCCATCGCCCCCACCGGCTCAACCCCGTCTCTGGCCATGCGCTCCAGCACTTTAGAAAGGTCCTCATAAGTATAACCAAAGGCCTGCTGCCGCTTGAGCACCGTCTCAAAGTCCGGCGCCGGCACATGCGGAGCCTCCGGCAGTTGTTCAAGGCTCACCAGGTATTCGTCCAGCCACTTCCGGTAAGGATGTGCAGTTACCATGCTTGTTTTCAGCTCTTCATCGCTGATAATGCGGCCTTCTTCCGTGTCGACAAGCAGCATGCGCCCCGGGCGCAGCCGTTCTTTCAGGATCACATCCTCCGGGGGGATATCAAGCACACCTACTTCCGAGGCCAAAACAATGAGGTCGTCTTTGGTTACGTAATAGCGCGAGGGCCGCAGGCCGTTCCGGTCAAGCACGGCGCCGATGATCGCGCCGTCAGTGAAAGCAATGGACGCGGGGCCGTCCCACGGCTCCATCAGGCAGCCGTGGTATTCATAAAACGCTTTCTTCGCGTCGCTCATGCTTTCGTGGTTGGACCACGGCTCCGGAATCATCATCATGGCCACGTGAGGCAGGGAACGCCCTGAGAGCGACAGAAACTCGAAGCAGTTGTCAAACATGGCCGAGTCACTGCCGTCCTGGTCGATCACAGGAAAGACCTTCGCCATATCCTCGCCGAACAGTTCCGACTCGCACATGGCCTGGCGGGTATGCATCCAATTGATGTTGCCGCGCAGGGTGTTGATTTCCCCGTTATGGATCAAATAACGGTACGGGTGAGCCCGCTCCCAGCTGGGAAACGTATTGGTGCTGAACCGGGAATGGACCAGGGCCAGCGCGGTTTCCACAGCAGGGTCTTTCAGATCGAGATAAAACTCGGCAACCTGTTCAGAAATCAACATTCCTTTATAAACTATCGTTCTGCAGGAGAAACTGGCAAAATAGAAAGTTTCCCCTTCCCGCAGGCAGTCGCGGGGAATCTCTCTTTCCGCCCGCTTGCGGATAACGTAAAGCTTGCGCTCAAAAGCCATGATGTTTTTGATAGCCGGGTTCTTTTCGATAAAAATTTGGCGTATATATGGCTGAGCCAGTTTCGCGGTTTCACCAAGCGTATGGTTATCTGACGGAACAGTACGCCACCCCAGCGGGGTCTGGGCTTCTTCCCGGATAATCTTTTCCAGCGCCTGCTCGCACTTTTCACGCATGGCGGGATCTGTAGGCAGGAAAAGCATACCGACACCATAACTACCGGCGGGAGGAAGGTGGATACCCTCCTTGGCACACTCCTTTTCAAAAAAAGCATGTGGAATTTGCATGAGGATCCCCGCGCCGTCACCGGTATTCAACTCGGCTCCCCTGGCTCCGCGATGGTCCAGGTTAAGAAGCACGGCGAGAGCTTTTCGTACGATGTCGTTTGATTTTTTCCCTTTTATGTTCGCCACAAAACCGATGCCACAGGCATCATGTTCGTACCAAGGGTCGTAAAGGCCTTGTTTTGAAGGTAATCCATTGATTTTCATGTTCTACAACCTTTCTGTCTCTCCGAATATAATGAAAAAAAGTGATAGAAAAAGAAAAAGGCCTCATTACAGGCGTGCTAAAAACACCGTACTGTAATATAGGCCTCATTGCCAAACTTTAACTTGGATACACCGTTGTATCTTAATTTTCTGTTGTTATTTCTGCTGGTTAATTAGAGAAACTATACCAAAGAAGAATGAAGAGCATCCAAACATGAAATCCAGCCGATTATCTTCTATTAGAGATCGTTTATGCCGTTATGCCATTCTAACTCAACTTTCGCTATGTGAAAGCTGAGTTAGAAATTTTTACTGCCTCATAATTTAAAACTTGGTCAGGTACTCCTCAATCTCCCAAGGGTGAACCTCAACGCGATAGCGACTCCACTCAATCTCTTTCGCCTCGATAAACCTGTTAAAAATGTGTTCGCCCAGGGCTTCTTGAATTATTTTATCTTTTTTTAATTCTTGTACAGCCCCTTGCAGATTTTCGGGCAGGCTGCCGATACCAAGCTGCTCTCTTGCAGCCGGCGTCATCTCGTAAATGTTGCGGTTGCAGGGCGCGGGCGGCTTAATCCGGTTTTTAATCCCGTTAATACCGGCCTTCAGGCAGACCGCCATGGCCAGGTAGGGATTGCACGCCGGGTCGGGGTTGCGCAGCTCAATCCGGGTGGACTCTCCCCGCTTGGCCGGAATCCTGATCAGGGGACTCCTGTTGCGTGCCGACCAAGCTATATATACCGGCGCCTCGTAACCGGAAACCAGTCTCTTGTAGGAATTAACCGTTGGGTTCACAATTGCCGAGATCGCCCTGGCATGCTCCATCAGACCGCCCACATAATGAAGACAATCCTCTCCCAAACCGTCTTCGGCGACAGGGTCGTAAAAGGCGTTCTTGCCGTTTTTCATCAACGATTGGTTCAAATGCATGCCGGAACCGGAAATGCCAAACACCGGCTTGGGCATGAAGGTGGCGTGCAGGCCATGCCGCTGGGCAATGGTGCGCACTACAAACTTGAAGGTAACAACCTTGTCGGCTATATCCAGAGCTTCTGAAAACTTAAAGTCAATTTCATGCTGGCCCGGCGCCACCTCGTGGTGCGAGGCCTCTATCTCAAAGCCCATTTGCTCCAAAGTCATGACCATGTCACGCCGGGCGTTCTCCCCCAGGTCAACAGGCGTGAGGTCGAAGTAACCGGCCTTGTCGTGTGTAATTGTAGTGGGCTTTCCTTCACTGTCAACATGGAAAAGGAAAAATTCGGCTTCCGGCCCCACATTCATTGTGTAGCCCATTTCTGCGGCTTCCTGTATAGCCCTCTTCAAAACATATCGCGGATCACCCGTGAAAGGCTTACCGTCGTGATCATAAATGTCGCAGATTAAACGGGCAACCGCGCCTTCCTGGGGCTTCCAGGGAAAAGTCACAAACGTTGCGGGATCGGGCCGCAAATACATATCAGATTCTTCAATACGAACAAAACCCTCTATGGAAGAGCCGTCAAACATCAGCTCCCCTTCAAGGGCTTTATCCAGTTGCTCAACTGTGATGGCGACATTTTTCAAAATGCCGAAGATATCCGTAAACTGAAGGCGAACGAATTTAACGCCCAGGTCCTTGGCCAGATTACGCACATCGTCGTTGGTAAGCTTAGCCACTTATATTTCACACCTTTCTCTTTGCTGTCACCACGGTGCAATAAATTACAAAAAGACCCCACCACAGGTAATAATGCTAATTTTGCCTGTGCGTGAAGGCCTCATCGCCCCGTAGCGCGGTACAACACTGTACCTTTTTTTCTTTGGAACTAGACAAAAGTATATCATATTAATTTTAAAGTGTATAGTTAAAAAGTGTCCTTTCACCCGGAAATTTGGGGAAAGGACTATGAGGATGGTACATCTTGTATAGATTAGCATAAGTTGGACACCGGCGTTATGCTCCAGCAATACTTAGAACCTGGTCAGGTATTCATTTACCTCCCACGGATGGACCTGTACGCGGTAACTGTCCCACTCATGTCTTTTGGCCTCGATGAATTTTTCATAAACGTGCGGTTCCAATACATTTTTTATGACATCGTTCTTTGCTAATTCATCCAACGCTTCCGAAAGGCTGGCCGGCAGGCTGGAGATGTTCATTTCGTCCCGCTGCTCCGCGGTCATCTGATAAATATTTATGTCGGTAGGCGGGGGCGGCTGGATCTTGTTTTTAATCCCGTCGAGTCCCGCCTTCAAAGCAACCGCGATGGCCAGATACGGGTTGCAGGCCGGGTCCGGGTTCCTTAATTCGACACGGGTCGAATTGCCTCTCTTGGCAGGTATGCGGATCAGCGGGCTCCTGTTGCGCCCCGACCAGGCGATGTAAACCGGAGCCTCATAGCCGGGCACCAGGCGTTTGTACGAGTTAACCGTGGGATTGGTCACAGCCGCCATGGAACGGGCGTGTTTCATCAAGCCGCCGACATAGTGCTTGGCGACATCGCTTAATTGATCGGGAGCGGACGGATCATAAAACGCATTCCGGCCATCCTTGAAAAGCGACTGGTTCATGTGCATGCCGGAACCGTTGATGCCAAAAACGGGTTTGGGCATAAAAGTGGCATGCAGGCCATGCCGTTGGGCCGTGGAACGGACAACCATCTTGAAGGTCATAATCTTGTCGGCGACATCAAGGGCGTCGGAATATTTGAAGTCAATTTCGTGCTGCCCCGGGGCCACCTCGTGGTGCGAGGCTTCTATCTCAAAACCCATTTCTTCCAAGGTGAGCACCATCGAGCGGCGGGCATTCTCGCCAAGATCAACCGGGGCGAGGTCGAAGTACCCGGCGTCATCGTGAGTTTCCAGAGTGGGATTACCATCTTGGTCGATCTGGAACATGAAAAACTCCAGTTCAGGTCCCACCTGCATACTGTAGCCCATTTCCGCCGCCTCGGCCAGCACTTTCTTCAAAACGTAGCGCGGGTCACCCGCGAAGGGAGAACCGTCCGGGTTATAAACATCGCAGATTAAGCGGGCAACCCCGCCTTCCCTGGGCCGCCAGGGGAACATGGCAAAGCTTTTCAAGTCCGGCCGCAGGTACATATCCGATTCTTCAATCCTGGCAAAGCCGTGAATGGAAGAACCGTCAAACATTAATTCCCCCTCAAGCGCTTTATCAAGCTGCTCAATAGTGATGGCAACGTTTTTCATCACACCAAGGATGTCGGTGAACTGGAGGCGGATAAACTTAACTCCCAAATTCCTGGCTTTATCCAGTAATTGTCCCTTTGCAGTTACCTCCATAACAACCACCCTTCAGAAAGTATTTTTTATGATAATAAAGAAGCCCATAATAGCAGATCAAGCTTAACCTCTACTATTATGGGCTTCTTTGCCCGGTCCGGCACAACCACGTGCGCGGTTTAACGTATCATGTTGATAAAGCCCGCAGATATTGAATGCTTACAGGTTATGGGCCAATATTATCGCCTCGGCCACCGCACGCATGGAAATCCGCTTATTCATGCTCTGCTTCTGGATGCGCTTAAAAGCTTCTGCTTCGGAAACACCCATTGATTCCATTAAGATACCCTTTGCCCTTTCGACAACTTTTCTTGTCTCAATCGTATTCTGAAGTTCCTGCACCTGGCCCTCAAGCTTAACTCTTTCTTGATAATTGGTCAAAGCCAACTCGACCGCCGGGATAAGGTTGAAGTCAAGTTCAGGCTTGACCAGAAAAGCAAAGACCTTAGCGTTCTTAGCTTTCTCAATCACATTTTGATGTGTGGACGAACTGATTAATACTACGGGAGCCAGTTTATCTTCATAGACAATGCGGGCCACTTCAAATCCATCCATACCTGGGAGGAATGCCTCGATGATAACCAGATCAGGCTGCCTCGTCCTGATCAGCTTTAAGCCGGTAAGACCATCCTCAGCCTCACCGATTACCCAGTAACCCATTTTAACCAGTATGGCTTTTACATTCTTTCTCCAGGCGGCATCATTATCGATTAGTATTACCCTTTGTTCTCCCATGGGCGCATACCTCCTGTTGCCGCTACATTCTTAATCTTTTCCGCCGGATATAAAAATGCCCTCTGGCAGGAATATTCACCTGATGAGGGCATCATTGCCTGGATTCTATAGATACACCCTTGTACCTATAATATAAAACAACTATAGAGTTATTATATAAAACTATGATTAAGAAGGCAACTGTTTTATTAAGGCTTAGCTTAAAATTTGCTCAACTTCTTCCGCGTCCGCGTCCATGACATAGCGGATGCCGGTAATTTCCGCGGCTTCCTTGGTCAGGGCGACAAGGTCATCCCTGGTGATATACTGGAGAGCAAACTTGCGGGCGCCGCACATGAATTGCCTTAAGCCCTGGGCCAGACGCTCGCAATAGCTGTAAACACCGATAGCGCCGACCGGCAGGTTGTTAAAATCACTGCCCAGCTTGTTTTTCAACTCATTCGCGGCCACAAAAACCTGCTCCAGATTCGCGCCATATTTCTTGTATTCAGGCGGAACCTTGCCGCTCTTAATCGCTTCACCGACAGTCTTGCCGACCATGGCGGCGGTAAGAGGCGAACGGGCCATGCCGATCGCTTTGATGTACGGGGCTCCCATGGCCAGGCCTTTGTACATATGGTCTTCCAGGGTAAAGCCGCCGGCAATGGCCACCGGGGGAATAAAAGCTCCTTTGGCAGCCAGTTTATCAAGATACTTAACCAGGAGCGCCTGGATATATACCGTCGGGACGCCCCATTCGTTCATCATCCGCCACGGGCTCATGCCGGTGCCGCCACCGGCGCCGTCAACGGTAAGCAAGTCAATCTTGGCGTCGGAAGCGAATTTCACCGCCCTGGCCAAGTCCGCCGGCCGGTAGGCTCCGGTTTTGAGCATGACATGCTTGGCCCCGGCGTTGCGCAGGGCTTCCACACGGGCCATAAATCCTTCCTGGCTGACCATGCCAACCCGGGAGTGCCGCTCAAACTCAGTGAAAGCGCCTTCTTTATACGCCGCCTGGACTTTCGGATCTTCCGGATTGGGCAGCACGATATAACCCCGGCTCTTGAGTTGAAGCGCCCGCTCCAGCGTGTTCAGCTTGACTTCGCCGCCAATATCCTTGGCGCCCTGGCCCCACTTGATTTCAACGACATCGACGCCGAGTTTTTCCAAAGCGTATTCCTGAACACCAAGCGTAGTGTCCTCGACATTGGCCTGCACCGCGATAAAGCCCTTGCCGTTGTACCATCTCTGGAAGTCTTTAACCCGCTTTTCCAGGTTCGGCGAGTGAACAACACGTCCGTTCTTGATCTCCACATTGGGGTCCATGGCGCAGACATTCTCACCAATGGCGATACCGATACCCGAAATAGCAGCGCCGGCCGCCAGGTGATCCCAGTTGTCGGCGGCAACATTGGTGGACCCCATGGCCGCTACCACAATGGGCAGGTCCAGGCTGATCTTATTTACAGAGCCGACTTCAGTTTCCAGGCTTACGGCCGGGAATATCGCTTTATCGGAGTCAGCTTCGATACCGATCGCGCCGACAGCCGTACCCATAATGTTGAAGTGGGAGTAATCAACCGGATAATCCTTTTGCGAAGCCGAGGTAGTTTTCCCGAAAGGCTGCGGGTAGAGCACTTCTTTGCTGCGGACGGAAGATTTGCCGATCTCGCACAAACCCGGGCAGCCGTCCAGACAGGTTACACACATGCCGCTAAATTCACACTTGCTGTCTCCGGTGCGCAGCTTGGTTAAAGTAGCCGCGCTGGCATTAATGCCTTTACTGAATGTCATTGTACCATCCTCCTAAATTATCTCTCTCTTTTATTCTCTGTTCTTTGTGAAACATCGCCGGATTATAATTTGGTGGGTCCCCCTCCCTTCCAGTTCGTTAATCAGATATTTAGCTCAAGACCAAAGGTCATTTCTTGATCACCCTGTGCCTCCCTGGGAGTAGCCTGTTCCAAGCTTTTCAATAGTTGGCCAGATACTCGTCAAGCTCCCACTGGTGGACTTCAGCCATAAAGCGCTCCCATTCCTCTCTTTTTGCTTCCAGGTAACACCTGGCTATGTGTTCCCCCAGCGCCGCGCAGACAGTCTCATCCTCAGCGAGGGCATGCAATGCCTCGTTAAAGGAGCGCGGCAGCCCGTTGTTTCTGACCAATTCCCTCAGCTCTCCGGGTCCCGGGTGATTTTCCGGCAACGGCTGCGGAGGCTTAATCTTTGCGGCAAGGCCGCGCTCTCCAGCCGCCAGAACAGAGGCCAGGACCAAATAAGAGTTGCAGGCCGGATCGGGACTGCGCAGAATGAAACGGGTACCGTACCCCCGCTGCGCGGGGACACGGATCATTGCGCTGCGGTTCTTTTCAGACCAGGCCAACAGACACGGAGACAGTTCGTCCGGCAGCAGCCGCTTGTACGAATTAATCAGCGGGTTGGCAATAGCCGTAATCGCCCGGGCATGCCCCAGTACGCCCCCGATATAATGATAGGCCGTCTCACTCAAGCCCAAACCGTCATTCGAGTCTTCAAGGATATTCTTTCCCTCACGCCAAAGCGACAAGTGCAGGCGCATACCGGAGCCCTTTTCCCCAGCAAGCGGTTTAGGCATAAATGACGCGTGCAGCCCGTGCCGCTGGGCGATGGTCCGCACAACAAATTTAAAGGTGGCGATTTTGTCCGCGATCGCTAAGGCACTGTCCTCCTTGATAAATATCCCGTGCTGTCCGGGAGCTATCTCGTGGTGGGAGGAAGAAATCTCAAAGCCCATTTCTTCCAGCGTCAGCACCATATCCCGCCGCGCGTTTTCACCCAAATCCACCGGAGACAAATCACAGTAACCCGCGTGATCATGAGTGATAGTGGTGGCCTTGCCCTGTTCATTGGCGTGGAACAAAAAAAACTCAATTTCCGCGCCGGCCCGCAACTGCAACCCCGTGCCGGCAGTTTTTTTCAACACTCTTTTCAGGGCGGAGCGGGAGCAGCCGGGAAAAGTTTCTCCTTCCGCGGAACAGATGTCGCAGATCAGCCTGGCTACCGCGCCGTCCCTGGGACGCCAAGGAAAGATCTCAAACGTGGCCGGATCGGGGTAAAGATAAATTTCGCTTTCTTGGTTGCGAATAAAACCTTCGACAACGGCGCTGTCAAACATGACCTGTCCTGCCAGCGCCCTTTCCAGTTCTTCTACAGTAATGGCAATATTTTTAAAAGAACCGAAAATGTCGGTAAATTGCAGGCGGATAAATTTGACATTATATTCTTTGGCTTTTTCCAATACTTCCTCTCTGGTTAAGACTTTCAAAGTAAACCTCCATTTATTTATTCATAATCTAGATACTGATAACGCATTTCTTTTCATATAAAAATAAAAAACGCCCTCCAAAGACCCGGTAATTCTACCGGTCTTCAAAGGACGCCTTTGCCCCAAAAAGTATTAAGTTACATAAACGAGTATAAACATTTACTCTTAAAAAATCAACCGGTTTACAAATAAAATATTGTATACAATCACTGGTGCTTATTATCCTTTTTGCTATAGAGTTTAATAACTTTTTTCGCGACCCTGACTATCGGCACACAATTGTCCATGCTTAATCTCTGCAAGTATTTATAAGCTTCTTTCTCACTTAGCGCCTTGGCCTCCATCACCAAGCCCTTGGCTTTTTCCACAAGCTTTCTTTCTTCCAGCGCTTGTTTAAGCCCTTTATTTTCCTCTTCCAGCTTGATGAATTTCCTAAAGTTAGCGATTGCTATTTCTATGGCGGGAACCAGCTGCGCGTCGTTTACCGGCTTTACCAGGAAAGCAAAAATCCAGGAATCTTTGACTTCTTCCAGCATATCCCGTCCCCGGGAGTCGGCCAGCAGGATTACCGGAGCAACCCGGTGTTCTTCAATAATTCTGATAATATCCAGACCTGCCGCGCCCGGCAACATTGTATCCATAATAACAAGATCGGGGTCGGTCTGAAAGACCACCTTGAGAGCGCTCCTGCCTTCACTCACCTCGCCGACCACGAGATAACCCGCGAGGATCAGAATTTCTTTTAACTTTTTACGAGAATTAACATCAGCATCGGCAATAACGATCCTGGCCCCAAACATGGGACACACCTCGAAACGACTGTGAATTGAACTTTATTTTAACACACCATGTTCAATAAAGATACTCCCGCCGCAAGACGGGGAAATAGCCCTCCATTAATTCCCTGCCCAAACAAATCATAACCTCTGCTTTTTATAATAGATATTTAAGACAGAGCAATACGTTTACATATTAAAAACCCCGGCCAAACACTGATTTGATTCCGTCTTGGCAAGGCACCTTTTGCGACATATTAAACCAAACAAGGAGGTTTGGATAATGGCAAATGGGAAACTGACCAAACTATTCCCCGGCGGCAACACATCAATAGGCTTTTATTCTTTCTACGATCATATTATTGAAAAAGACGCCACCCGCGTCTTCATTTTAAAAGGCGGGCCGGGTGTCGGAAAATCAACGTTTATGCGCAAAATCGGCGAAACGATGTTGGAGAAAGGATACGATGTTGAGTTCCACTGCTGTTCATCCGACAACGACTCTCTGGATGGCATCCATATCCCGGCCATTCGTGTGGCGATGATCGACGGGACCGCCCCGCACGTGGTTGATCCGAAAAATCCAGGGGCGGTTGATGAAATTATTCACCTCGGCGACTTCTGGGATGAAGAAAAAATACAGGCCGTCAAGCAGCAGGTATTGCAGACAAACATCCGCGTCGGCCGCCTCTTCAAAATAGCTTACCACCAGCTGGCCGAGGCCAAAGTGATCAAAGACGAATTGGACAGCTACCTGGAAGAAGCCGCCAACCGGTCCCGGGTGCATGAAACCGCCTGGAAAATAATCAAGAGCGTCACTGAAGACGCCCCGGTCCAATATGAAAGAGAACCAAAAGCCAGGCACCTGTTTGCCACCGCTTTTACCCCCGGGGGGCAGTGGCACCATCTCGACACTATTCTGCAGGATATCAGGAAGCTTTACCTGGTGACCGGCGACGCCACCAGCCTGACCTCCTACGTTGTCGGCGCCGTCGCCAGGGCTGCCCACACGAGAGGCCTGGATACCAGCGTATTCCACTGCCCGCTGGCGCCGGACAATATAGACCTTGTTTTGATTCCGCGGCAAGGATGCGCAGTTATGAAGGATATCCCCGGCATTGAGTTTAAGGCGCAAAATGTTCCTGCCATCACCAAGGTTAAATTGTACAATCTGAACCAGCACCTGAACGAGTCGATCCTGGCGGTTTACGGCAGTGAGATCGACAGCGCCCGAAAACGTCTCTCCGCCGCCATCAACAGGGCGATCAGTTATATCGCCAAAGCCAAGGAGGAGCATGACCATATGGAGACTTACTACATCCCCGCCATGAACTTTGACGCCATTAACGCCAAGCGCGAGGAAATCCTTGCCCGCGTGCTGAAATATGCGGAGGAGTCCGGCAGTTAAATTGCCGGGCGGTATCACTCTCCCTTAATACTAAACTTATGGAACGCCATATCATGTTTAGAGGTCTAACCCTTCTTAGATGTGACTTGGGGGGGAGTGAGCGGGGAGACACTGTAAATCCAGCGGCTTTTAAAATCTGTTTAAGTTTATTCAACTGGGGCTAGGCGATCTTATATAAACCATATTCCAATCTAAATTTGCGACACGGAATAATATTGTGCCAGAGCTATACTATCTTTATTGCCGGCTCTCGGGAAACCCAACCAAAAAGGTTGTACCCGCAGGGCTGGTTTCTATCTTTATAACAGCCTTATGCCTGGCGGCAATGCCATAACAAACCGCCAACCCTAAGCCTGTCCCATTATCTTTGGTAGTGAAAAATGGAGTGCCTATCTTTTCAAGTATATCGGAATCGATCCCTTTACCTTGATCCTGCACTGATAAAACCACTTCTCCGCCATCCATGCATGTCCTGATTGCCAGATTCCCACCCGGTGACATTGCTTCCAGCCCGTTGCGAACCAGGTTTAAAATAAGCTGCCGAATTTCTTTTTCATCCAAAAGCAGTTCAGGAATTTCCTCCAGCTGCAAACTTATATATTTATCTGTTACCGTAGCGTCTGCCTGGATTAACGGGAACAGATTCGTCAAAATAGTATTAAGGTTCTGCCGTTTTAAATTTACCGCCTTGTTTTTAGCTAAGGAGAGAAACTCAGTAATTATTGAATTCGCCCGGTCAAGTTCATCGATCATGAGATCAAAGCTGTCCTTGTATTGAAGAAATGAACCTTTTTTTCTGTACATTTGCAGAAAACCACGCACGGTAGTCATCGGATTTCTGACCTCATGTCCGATACTGGCAGCCATTTCCCCCACTAAATTTAAGCGGTCAAGGCGGGCCAGTTCTTTTTCATAGTGCTTGCGTTCGGTAATATCAGTGATAACCGTTTTGTACAAAGAAACGCAGCCGCCGGCACTTTGATGCGGGACGCTCAGGAGCTGCACCTGGACCGGCGCGCCTTTTTTTTTCGCGAGGCTTAATTCTGTAATTACTTTTTCATTTGTTCGCCTGCAACGACGCAAATGTTCCAGAAACAGCTTCAGATCACCCTTAGCTATAAATATGAACATTGGCACACCGATCAATTGAGACCGCTCCATGCCTATCAGGGAAGCGCCAGTTAAATTTATCTCCTGTATGCATCCCTGATGATCCAAAGTGACATAACCTACCGGAGCAAAGTCGTAAAGAGCGGCATAGCGATTCCGTGATTCTTCCAAATCATCAAGGGATTCCCGCAGTGCCTCGCATTTCGCCTCCAAGACCAACTGGTTAGTTTCCAGTTCATCTACCAGGCGCTGGATTTTGCCCTCGTAAGAATGTTTAATAGTATGAAGTGACTTGTAGGACTTCATCAGCACATGCTTAGCGCTCTTTTCAAGCTTCATCATGAATATCCCCTCCGCAAATCAAAATTTTTATCAGAAACCGGTAGGTTATTGATTATCCGCCGGAGGTTTTGTGATATCTTCAATAGCCATAAGGATCAATTTTGTTTGGTTGTTTAAACCAACAATCCGGCGGGCATTGACCAGCATCTTCTTGCAGCCGATGTTCGGAAAGTCATGGACGACTTCAAAGCCTTCAAACTTAGTTTCTTTACATAGGATGTCTTCCAAAAGGACACGCAGCTCGGGGATATTCCACTGTCCATTCCCCAGCTCAAAAATACTCTTGACCGCTATTTCCTCCGGTGTGACCAAGAAGGTCTGATAGAAAGCCTTATTCGCCGACTTAACATGCAAATCGGCGTCGAGGATCAGGAGAGGTTCTCTTACAGTTTCAACGATCGCTTCCGCATATTCACGGGCCTCATCGGATAATATGAGGCTTTTTTTAATCGTATCTATATCCGCATATGAAATAACAACACCATCTATTTTGTTCTCCAAGGTTCTGTATGGGCGAATTTGGACAGAATACCAGCGGCCATACCGGTCTCGCACTTCCTCTTCTTTACTGATCAGGGTATCGATCACTTCCAGGATCGCTTGCTCCAAATCATAGTTGTTGAAATTTGTATTAATATCGGTAATAGGCCGCCCTACGTCAGTGGCAATCAGGTTAAACACTTTTTCCGCAGCGGGATTAAAACGCCGGATATGCAAATTATTGCTGAGCATGACGACTGGTATATTGATGCTGCGGAACAGGTTAAACAAATCGCTGCTAATTTTACCTAGTTCGTTGTTGCGGTTTTGCACTTCATCATTTAATGTCATTAATTCTTCATTGGAGGATTGAAGCTCTTCTTTGGCTGTTTCCAGTTCTTCATTCATGCTTTGCAATTCTTCGTTGCTCGATAGAATTTCTTCGTTGGCGGCCTGGAGTGCTTCATTAGTAAAATCATGTTTTTCAATAACGCATTGAAGATACTCTTTAGTAGCTGCCAGTTCATGTTCCAATCTAATCAGTTCGCTATGATCGTGTCCACATGCCGCTTGTTCCAACCCTGGCGCAGTCTTGCCGGCAATCTCATCGTCAGGCATAGTTTGAAGGACAGCTTTATCAAACAATACCAGGAAGTAGCATTTATCCTTGTCATATGGCCGCCTGATAGGAACCACGTCAACATCGACACGATTGGCCCGGCCATTGTAGATGACTTGCAAGCCTTCTTTTCTGACCGGAATATTTTCCTTCTTAGCCTGGTTAATGGCGCTGAGCAGCCCAATCGACAAACCGTCCCGGACCATCTTTAAAAGCTTCAAGCTCGGCGTTCCGGCCGCGGGTTCGAGATAGGCTCCGGTACGGCCGCGGAACTGAATAATTTCCAGATCACTGTTAATAATCACCCCGGCCGGGGCATATTGACCGAGGACAATACGGTCGGCTTCTTCCATCACATTAATTTTTAAATTAGTATCTGGACTGCTCCGGCTGATCTTCCCGCGGTTTTCTATTGTCGTCGCCACATATTCACCAGCGATAAATTCGGGTAATAATGGAGTTGAAACGGCTTTTTTAGAATAAATTTTGTACTTTTTATCTTCTAAATTAAACAAGCTTGTATAGGCGCCGACGGACTCCGAAGATCCCAGGAAAAGAAAACCTTTCTGCTTAAGGGCATAATGAAAAACCGCGAAAAGTTTTTTTTGCATAGACGGCCCGAAATAAATAATCGCGTTGCGGCAACTGAGCAGGTCCAACCGGGAGAAAGGCGGGTCCTTGACCATGTCATGCCTGGCGAAAACGCACATGTCACGGATAGTCTTATTGATCTGGTATCCACCGTCCGCCTTAACGAAGAAGCGGCGGAAACGCTCAAGTGAAACATCCGCCCTAATACTTTTCGGATAAATGCCCGCCCGCGCCTTCTCGATGAGCATTTCATTAATGTCCGTGGCAAATATCTGTACTGGCGTATTGACAGCATCATCCCCCAAAAACTCCATCAATGCAATTGCTATTGAATAAGCTTCCTCCCCGGTTGAACACCCTGCCACCCATATCCTGACAAGCTCCTCTGACAACCTGTTTTTCATAATTGCGGGAAAGACCAGGCTTTTTAAAGTCTCAAACGCTTCGGGATCCCGAAAAAAGCTAGTGACATTAATCAGAATGTCTTGATATAATTTCTCAACTTCCGCCGGGTTCTTCAGCAGGTAATCGACATATTCACCGAGCCTTTCGATCTTGTGCAGGACCATTCGCCGGAAGGTGCGCCGCTGTATTGTTAATTTTTTATACTCGGAGAAATTTGTGCCGCTGGCTTTTCGCAGTATAGTAAAAATTTGTTTTAGCTCATCGGCGCCGGCAGTAAATATTTTCTGGGCTTCTACAGTTTTGGTGTCATAGAAACCAGTCTTGGAGATTTCTACCAATTCTAATGCTATATCTTCCGGGGGTAAGATAAAATCGACGCTACCGGTAGCGATAGCGTTGAGGGGCATACTTTCGTACTTTGCTGTTTGTGGTTCTTGGGCGAAGGTAATACCTCCGAAGTTTTTTATTTCTTGCAACCCTTTGGAGCCATCCGCGGCTGTGCCTGACAATACTACGCCTATCGCCTTGCTGCCCTGATCCTTTGCCAGTGATTCCAAGAAATAATCAATCGGCATAAAATATCTGGCAGTATCTTCTCGTGGCCCAAGGTTCAGAACTCCTTGAGAAACTGACATGGACTTGTCAGGTGGAATGATATAGACATGGTCTGGTTGCACAACCGCTTTATTCTCCACTTCGCTGACCGGTATAGAGGCAATCTTGGAGAGAATGCCAGCTAACTCGCTCTTGTGATTGGGGTCCAGGTGCTGAACAAGCACGAAGGCCATACCGGTACCCTTGGGCAACTTTTCGATTAACCGCGTAAAAGCATCCAAGCCCCCGGCGGAGGCTCCGATGCCGACAATCGCGCAAGGTTCTTTTCGGAACTGTTCATCATTGGTTAATCCTTCGTACATGTTGGAACTTTGTTTCTCTGTCAACATACTCATCCCATCTTTACGAGTGGCAACTCGTTATTATGCTTTACCACATTCAAAGCTTTCGAGCGAATTTAAAAGCGTCCGCAGGTCATTTTCTATGGCCTTCAGGACGGGTTTTTATGAGAATAACCTGGCGGAATAAGTTTCGTTATGTTTTTGCAATTATATTGATGTATTGGACAGACACTTGCGGATTACCTTTGGAGAAAAGGTCGAAATTCGCCTAAGACAATTTTATTTTCAGCATTTCAATTCGCATCTTTACTAGGCTTGTACCCTTATACTAATGTTCTGTTGTTTATATGCAGCACAAACGCGATGCTCAAATATTAAGCCATACCAGGAACATTATAGACTTAATACCATATGATGGTATTAAAGAGGTGTTTCTTCATGGCTGACCTTCACAACAAAGGAAATGTGAATAAAGGTGAGAACGAACAAATCCAAACAAGCGCGGTAAATTTTAATTGTCCTTCCTGTGGCCCGGGAACCAATCCATTGCAGACTCCGTATCCGGGATACCCATGCATTAATTATAAATATTACCCAACCTACATGTATGTGCCGGAATATGCTTATCCGGAGGCTCTGAGGCTAATCGTCGAATCGGTGGGCGGCGAGAGAGAGGATGAATTATTCTACAATTATATGCTTAATATCGCCCCCTCCGACCAAAAAGAAATTGTCGCATCCATTCGCGATGATGAAATCAAACATAATAAAATGCTGAGAGAACTATATTGGCAACTGACAGGACAGGAGATCACCACAGTCCAGAACGGTGCTTTCCAGCCTCCCCCCAGTTATTGCAACGGAATTACCAAAGCCCTGTTCGGAGAGCTGGCCGCAGTGGAACGATATCGCAAAATTTTATTCGGACTTAAATTTCTGCCGTATAGAAACATGATTACGGAAATTTATACAGATGAGTTAAAACACGGGTCTAAATGGAATTACCTGTTTGCGGTAAACTGTTAATGGGGTCAGCCCTTGACATTGGACAATGACATATAATACCTGCATAACTCTCCGGCTGTCCAATGTCAAGGGCTGACCCCTTAGTAAATGCAACGCCCGGCAATTCGAATGCCGGGCGTTGTTAACCTTATATATCGTAATAAAGCATGAACTCGTATGGGTGCGGTCTAAGTCTGATGGCGTCAAATTCCCTCGTTAGTTTGTAATCAATCCAGGCATCCAGCACATCTTTATCGAAGACTCCGCCTTCCAGCAAAAATTCGTGATCATTCTGCAGCGCTTTCAATGCCGCGTCAAGTGAGCCCGGAACTGAGCGGATATCCTTGGCTTCTTCAGGCGGCAGATCGAAAATGTCTTTATCCATCGGTTTGCCCGGGTCGATTTTATTCTTCACCCCGTCAAGGCCCGCCATCAGCAAGGCGGCAAAAGCCAGGTAGGGATTGCAGGAGGGGTCGGGCGGGCGGAACTCAACCCGCTTGGCCTTGGGGTTGTTGGAGTACATGGGGATACGTACCGCCGCACTTCTGTTCCTCATGGAGTAAACCAGGTTTACCGGCGCCTCGTAGCCCGGCACCAGCCGCTTGTAGGAGTTGGTGGTCGGATTGGTCAGACCAGTCAGCGCGTGGGCGTGCTTCAACAAGCCGCCGATAAAATACAGCGCGGTTTGACTTAATTTGGCATATCCCTTCTCGTCAAAAAACAGGGGGATTCCGTCTTTCCACAGGCTCATGTGGACATGCATGCCGGTGCCGTTGTCCTGGAAAAGCGGTTTCGGCATAAAGGTCGCAGTTTTATTATACTTTTTGGCAACATTCTTCACAATGTACTTAAACATCATCAGATCGTCGGCCATCTTGACCAGCGTGTTATATTTTATGTCGATTTCGGCCTGACCCGCGGTGGCCACCTCGTGGTGCTGGCACTCAATATTGAGCCCGGCCTCCAACATGGTCATAACCATGTCTGTCCGCATGTCCTGCTGAGAATCGGTGGGGGGAACCGGAAAATATCCTTCTTTATAACGCGGCTTATAACCGAGGTTGGGACTTTCCTCGCATCCCGAGTTCCAAATGCCTTCCACGGAATCAATATAGTAGTAGCCTGAATGCTGGTTCTGGTCAAACCTGATCGAGTCGAAAACAAAGAATTCCGCCTCAGGCCCCCAGTAGCTCTCGTCAGCAATTCCGCTGGCTTTTAAGTATTCTTCGGCTTTCTTGGCGATATTGCGGGGGTCGCGGTTGTATTTCTCACCAGTCAACGGGTCAACCACATCACAGATAATGCTGAGGGTGGGTACTTTGTTGAATGGATCCACAACAGCCGTTGTCGGGTCGGGAATCAGATTCATATCGCTTTCATTAATAACCCTGAAACCGCGTATGCTGGAACCGTCAAAGCCGAAACCTTCAGCAAAAGCACTCTCGTTAAATTCGGAAACAGGCACCGAAAAATGCTGCCAAATACCCGGCAGGTCGATAAATTTCACATCAACCATTTTTACATCTTTATCCTTGATGTAAGCAAGAACATCCTGGGGTGTTTTCATAAACATACCTCCTGTTAGATATAATAGCCTCTCGGCATTCGCCGAGGCAGATGGCACAAGGCTTTGCTTGAACCATCGTTATTGAATTCCTCCTACTTACCATAGAGGAATTTTTTTTAAAT
>JGI12104J13512_1000563_pt1 | contig 33026 bp, 25 predicted proteins | sample TerdegcTABiofilm_FD_13512 | JGI IMG/M metagenome (IMG submission 13512)
ATGACCTTTCTCAGATCAAACCGATCAATGAGAAATCCGCATGCGACTGCTACGACAACCGACCCTAACCTCGATATGCCTAACACGGTGTTTGCATATCCAATAGTCAAATTCAACTCCTTTGTCAGGTAAAGAGGTACGATTGAGTAAATACCCAGGTTTGCTCCCATGGAAAAAATCCAGAGTACAGCCATGAGCCAGAGAGATCGTATTTTAATAATATCTTTCAACGTTGTTTTCGGGGGATTACTGGTTCTTACTTCGGTGCTCACAAACAAGAAAACGACCGAGCAGACCAGGAAGACACACGCAAAGACTACAAATATCCCGCGCCAGGGGAAAAAATTGAGAAGGAAGAGGGCAATGAGCGGAGTGGCAAGAATGCCGGCCGCTGCGCCGGTATCATGAATGGCAATTGCTTTGCCCCAGTTTTTTTCTGAGTAATATTCAGTGATCAGTGGAATTACAGATGGCACGTACAATCCGACAGAAAAACCGACCACAAAAGCAAACAGGTACAGTAGAAAGAAATTATGAGCAAGAGGTATTAAGAAAGCAACCATGCTGATCATCGCGAGAGCACACACAATGGACTTCTTATACCCTATCTTGCCGGAAAAAAGTCCGGAAACAATAACGCCGAGGGCATATCCTGCGGACAGGAATATAAAGATGCTGCTTGCCCGTGCGTGAGTAACGAGGAACTCGTCTTCTATGATTGGCAGGATTGGCGAAAACACCATTCGCACTGAGAAGTTAATGAACCAGATAAACCACAGGAATAAAAGAAAGAGAAGCGCTTGTCCCCGAAAATTAGTATATCGTTCCATTGCTCCAATCTAACCCAGTACCGTTTGAAGTTTCCAACGAACCTTCACGGAGAATCAGTGACACTGAAATGGCCAATCCTGCTGATGGGTGCACAGCTCTTATCATGCAAGAATTCCTTACATACGAATTGAGCGGTTACGCCAGTTTACCAGAATGACAGTAGTGACAGGAAGAACCAAACCAATCAGAGTGACAGTTATCATAAGATGTCCGAGCTCGCCATACTGACCCCGCGCAACAACAAAAATCTCGTTCAGATAATTTGTACCGAGGCTTGACAGCGACAGGGCGAGGTTGGTGAAGGCTGCCATAACGGCAAAATACGTTGCTTTCTGTTCAAGGGGCGCTTCCCGGGCAATCCATGCCAACATGGGGATCATAGAAACTTGTCCCATAGGTGAATCTGCCATAGTATCAATGATAGCGATTGTTCTCGCGCCAAAACCAAATACTTTTTCTGTCCACTCGTGGAGGCCATAGTACATTCCCACAAACGGCATCATCATCAGGGTGGAATAGACCGATAGAAAGATGACGAGATACGGTATGGGCCGCCGGCTCATCCAGCCTCGGAGCGCAAACATTCCAACAATGGCAAGGATTGAAGATATTTGTCTCAAAGTACCAAAGAATGCTTCATCGAACTTCAGGACATCAATCTGCCACCAGCTCGCTCCCGCTCCTATGCCCGGCATAGCCCTGAAGACAAAAACGATTATGGCGATACCGATGATGTCTCGACGCTTGACAGGATCGAGATCTTTCAGGAGCTGACGCATCAGATATACTACAATAGTAAGAGAAGCAAAAAAGACGACCTCTTTTTTTGCGGCAAACTGAGACATACCGAGAATCACGCTCATAATGACAAAAACGATGCCTCCGCCAAGAATATACCAGTTCGGTTTCATGGTACATACTTCAGGACGCAGCACTTCACAGATCTCCTCCTCAGAACACCCTGAACGTCGATAATGTTTACGGAGTCTTCGTACGTTCCACGCCCCAATTATCGCACCCAGTATTGAAATAAAAGGTATGATAAGCGAAAGTTTGTACATGGCATAGTATGACATTGACATGGCGAGCCATCCGCCAACCCCAGCAACAATGGCGCTTCCGCCGATGATTGCAATTCTTCCCAGAGTCTGCATGGTTATGTGCATCCGCTCGAACTCATCGTGAGGAATTTTTACGCCATTTTCGTCGTATGAAGGAACCGCCTCTACGGTCATGGCGTCTGCCACAACGTCCTGCAATACAAATCCTACGGGAGAGACAAGGGTGGCAATGACATACCATGAATCCAGGGCCATAATTGTTGCCATAAACGTCTTATGTCCTGTTAATCCAATCATTATTCCAATGCTTCCCGCCATGAGAAGAGCCCCAAGATAGACAAAAAGAGATTTCCGATGCCAATACAGGTCCACCAAATGTCCGAATGGCATTTTCAGGGCCCACGGAAGTCCGGCCCAAAACCCCAGCCCGGCCAGGAACGCCGCTGAAAGACCCAGTTCCTCTTTCACGAAAAAGCTTTCGATGATGCCCGTGAATCCTGAGATACCGGCAGCCAGATAGACCATCAACGGCGGGACGTAGCTCCAGCGCATCTCATGAAGGATACCGAGAAAATCCTTCGTGAACCAAGTCCAGATACTGCGGAATTCTATTTTAGGCAAAACCAATTTTTCCTGTTCGTACTTTTATACCTGTTATCAAAAACACTTTATCAAATACAATGTCCTTTCCTGTTAATGTTCAATATGTGCTGTTTTTGGCTTGGGCAAAAAGGCAGTCAATCCTGTACAAATTATGGGCAGGAGAGACAGCGCAATTATTGCTGTGCGAAGCCCGTGATGATCGGCAATCCACCCGAAGAAAGGCGTCATGGTCCCGCCGAATGAAAATGCAAGTCCAAGCGTTACCCCAGAAGCAAGACCTAAACGGTTTGGCAAATAGCTTTGCCCCAACACCAGCAGGGGTCCAACAGAGGCAGAGTTCATAAGCCCTATGGGAACCAATATGAGCATAGCCCATGACGGACTTGCCGTATAAGCGAATATCGGAAATATAACGGAAAGAACTGCAAATTCCACAAGAACAGCTGCTCGAAGGCCGACGTGGTCAGCTATACGTCCGCCAAGTAGATTCCCCACTACCCCTGAGGCAAAAAAGACAGTCAACGCTGATGCACCAGCCGCCTTCGATTGGTTTAATACATGTATCCAAAAAAGCGGAAGAAATGTGTTTATCCCGTAAAAGATTACTGAACGGAAAAGGACAAGTATCGAAAGTAAGATAAATGCCCCCCAGAAGTCTATCCCCTGCCCCTTCTGCGTAGTCTTCACTCCTTCAGAAGTATTATGGTATTTCCATAACCCGGGGAGGATAAAGGCAATTAACAGGGTGACGCCAATCGCGGGAATCGCCATAAAAGCAGTACCTTTTATGCCCCACCTAAGCAGTGCGAATGTAGCAATGAAAGGACCAATAGCGAATCCAAGTTGGCCGCCTGTGGCAAAGATACTCATTACCGTAGCTTTCTTATCTCCTGCAAATCGGTTTGCCAGACGCGCCCCTTCCGGATGAAATGCTGCAACCCCAATACCGCTTAAAGCAACAGCGATGAGACCGGTTTCGTATGTTGGCGCCAGTCCAACGCATGATAATCCGAGCCCGGCAAGGAGAACCCCGAATGGCATAAGCCACGGACGCGAAAGTCGGTCCGCAACAACACCAAAAATTGGCTGGGTAAACGTTGAAACAAGAGTCGTTGTGAATACGATTGCTGCGGCTGCGGCATAGGTGAGATTGTGTTGCGCAATGAAGAATGGGAGAAGCACGGGTATTGCGCCCTGATTTACATCGGTCGCTGTATGAGCCAGCGTCAGGAGAGCTGTAGATCGGTATTTCATATCCCTTACTCCTTAATCCTTAATCCTGCCTTTTCCCTGGGGCTTTCGTCGCACTCAAGCCTGCNAGTTTGATAGCCTNCAAGCTTGTCAGCTCCTTAAGTTAGATAATGAACCGGCATGTTGTCAAGGAGAAATTCATGCCGTAAGCCATAATAGTTAATGGGGACAAAAATTCTGACTATGTCTCCTTGTCCCAGAATAGAACCTTGCGTATCCTCTGAATGATCGGCTGAATTGCTTCTGGTTTTTTCACAAGAGAGGTCTTTTTCCATAATTTCCAGTCGCCAAAAAGCTCGTGATACAGCTCGGCGCATCCACGATGATAGGTAATCGTTGCGCGAGGATTTACCCGCTTGGAACAAACCTGAAGCATCTCGGAGAGTTTTTTTCTCTGTGATTCACCGGACACATTAAAGACTATCACTTTCGTTTCCTTTGTTTCATCAACTGACCCAAAGCGTCCTTTCACCTTCATGTCATCGCTCAGAAGTGTCTCAAGTTCTGAGAGGAGGTCTACACATTCTTCCATGCTGTCCAGCACTACTACCACCTTCCAGCACGTGAAGGCGGGCCCAAGGTCTATAGCTGTTTTTCCATCCTTCAACTGGTCATAGAGATTGGTGATACACGGCACACATTTCCCGTAGATGTCTTTTTTCGTTTCTGTAAGGTCCTGGGTGTCTTCAAAGCTCACCCATTTCGCCTTTTTATCCGTAAAATATCGTTTATTAATGTATAATTTTGACATCGTTTTTTGTTCTCCCCATTCCAGTCCCTTCCATTATATCTTTCAGAACCATGGAGGTCAACGATGTCTTTGGTATATCACCAAACTACCCGGATGATCATCTTTCCATAACTGACCCATGTTCACTATCATAGCCCCCAGCATTTAAGAAGGTCTTCGGAGTGAACAATCTCTCCGAAAAAAGCGTTGATATTCGACAATGACCATTTTTTTGCCTCTGGGCTTGTCCCTTCGGTTAAGTCTTCCGGGATAACTATATGGTAATCACGGGCGAACCCGTCACGGGCTGTCGATTCGACACATACGTTGGTGGCCAGCCCAGTAAGAATGAGTGTCTCTATTTGCCGTATTCTCAGAAACTGATCAAAATATGAGGAAACAAAGGCTGAATGCCTGTATTTGGGGATTACAACCTCTCCTTCCTTCGGTAACACCTCGTAGAATTCAGAATAGGCCGGATCATACTGCCGGTTTATACCAAGCCGCCTGTACTGTTCGAGCGCTGCCGGCGAACTGAGAACGTCAATCTTGGTCATTTTAAAATGGACTATATTTTTGAGAACCCTCCGAGCATGACTCAAGAAAGCATTCAGCCGGACCGCGAGGGCTTTTGCCGGCTCAATGTCATAGCCCATCCTGTGAAAAGCCCCTCCTTCGGAGCAGTAGTCCTTCTGCATATCGATGATGATGAGTGCAGATTTCTCAGGAGCAACTTTTATACGAAGATTCAGTAAATCCATCACTACCTCCTTCATGGCCTCTCAAAAATACAACATTGTGCAACCTCAGATATACATACGCTTATATCCCGCTCTATACCAGTTCTTTCCCGCCATCTATCATATAGATTCCTCCCGTACAGTATCTACTCTCGTCTGAGGCAAGATAGAGCATGAGGGCAGCCACTTCCTCGGGGGTCCCATATCGCTTCAGGAGCGTTGTCTCTGCAAGGGCTTTTTTGCCGATTTCCAGCGCCTCGGGATGTCTTCCTCGAACATGTTCTTCAACCATCGGTGTTTCGATTGGTCCTGGATGAACTGTGTTTACCCGAATCCCAAAGGGTGCACACTCAAGAGCAGCAGTTCTCATAATACCCACAACCCCGTGCTTGCTTGCACAGTAAGCAGAACTTCCTGCAGAACCCTTGACACCTGCTATGGATGAAGTAATAACGATACTGCCTCCTCCTCGCTTCTGAATTTCCGGAATTGTGTACTTGAGACTCAGCCACACACCCTTGAGATTAACCGCTATGACACGATCAAACATCTCAATGGAATAGTCCGTAAGTGAACTCTTGTCTCCCACAATCCCTGCATTTGAAATTAATACGTCAAGACCGCCATAAAGATCAATGGCGGTCTTGACGTACCGTTCCGTCTGATCAGCCCGGGAAACATCGGCTATCGCGTATTGTACAGAGTCTGAACCAACCGATACCAATGCCTTCCGGAGATCATCTTCCCGAAGATCAACGAGCAAAACCTTGGCTCCCTGCTTGGCAAAAAGTCTTCCGGTTGCAAGGCCGATACCCGATGCCCCACCGGTGACGATCGCCACCTTTCCATCAAGACGGAACATAGCTGCCTCCTTTCAGAGAAAACATACAAGACTACTCCTGCCTCATATTTACGGACAGAGCAGACCTTGTATGTTTTCTCACACAATCACTTTGAACTCCTATCCATTGTCATCAACCCATACGTGTGATCGTTAATCTTACGCTGTTGTGATTTGCTGTTTTCCTCTGAAAGGTGGAAGCAGATGATCATCGCGTGTCGGTTTCTTTTTCATCCGTGCAACCTTTCGTGGTGCCGTTTCAACATAGGCGGTCGAGATGACCATGATAATCAATCCCGCTATTGCAGCCATCCACATGGGTGCATAAAGACTAAATGCATCGGCAAGTGCGCCTGCAATAGTCGGCATAATGGCTGCGCCGATAATCTCCCCTACTGCCGTAGGAACACCGACTGCTGTCCCTGCAAACTCCGGCGGAACAGCTTCGGGGGCCAAAGTACCAACATACAGTGGGAAGAAAGCACCGCCAAACATACCCCAGAAAAAGAAAAGAACGGCAAAGGCACTAAGCTTTGTCCCAACCGGCATGGCAATGATAGCAATACCTGCGAGGCAGCATAAGAGACCGCTGATGATAATAGCAGCTTTTCGTCCTATGCCGTCCGATAGCCGTCCCATCATGACCATCCCGATAAAGCCACCAATTCCTGAGGCACCCATTGCAAGCCCAATTCCTTCCATATTCATACCATGAACCTTTGCAAGGAACAATGCAGAGAAACCACTATATATCCACAACCAGGCCATAACAGGAATACTGTTAATGGTTGAAATAATCACATTTTTGTATTTGAGCACATCAGTGATCTTTACCTTATGACCTTCCTGTACGACTACCCTTTTCTGACCTGCTTTGCGCATCTTAATACCCTCGGCGACAGACGCCGGTTCATGCATAAAGAATGCGGCTATGATGGCGAGAATGACACCCGGTATTGAAATTACATAGAACACCGGCCGCCATGAACCAAACTTTGTAAGGAGCCAGACTGCGAGAATGGGACCCAGGAACACACCAATAAGGAAGAAACTCCCTGGAATAAGGCTTACCAGCGTTCCTCTTTTTTCCTCAGGAGCCTCTTCGCCAACAGTAGCAATAATGGGACCCCAGGGACCTCCCTCAAAGAATCCTAAAATTCCTCTGACTGCAAGCATACTGGTGAGACTGTGCACCATTCCCGTTATCCAGGAGAAAAAAGAGGCAAGGATGGTGCATCCCACAATAACGGGCCTGCGGCCGAATGTGTCGCCAATGCTCGCCCAGATGATAGTGCCAAACGCCCAGATAAGGCCGGTGATCGAAATAATCATTCCGACATCGGTGTAACTGAACTTCATATCAGCCTGAATGGCTGGCATAATGATGGCAATAACAATTCTCTGAATAGCAATGAACCCCCAGATCAACCCTGCAAGTATCGTCAGTTTCAAATAGTACTTCATGATCCCTCCATTCTTCATTTACTGGTAATATAAGATTCTGATTCTAACAGGCATGCCACGGTATATCTCTCCTCAAATTCCTTTGGATCTGGGTTTTTCCATTGAATAAAATGGAAAACACAGAACTAGCCCGTACCATATGAAGCCCCCTCTTTCTCTCACCACCTCCTTTTCTCTGATTTCCATTGACTGTTATTACGTTTTGATTGAGTTTTTAATAAATAAAAACAATCCCGACTGACATAGCCTTCGGGACGGCATCAGGATCTACACTTCTGTATATGGGATAAATCTCCCACCCAACTTTTGTTACCAGACGAAAAACATCTATGCCCATCCCCTCCATGGAAGGTCTTGCCTTCAGCGGATTTGCACATTTGTTGCCCTGGAGAACCTGGCAGGGCCTCGATTCACAGAGTGCTACGTGGCAATTGAATTGACAAAAACCCATGGCAAGGTAATACCCATTGCCAAAAGCTATGGTTTCGAGCGTACCTGTGATTTCCATATTCTTCTTTGTCCATTCGATGCCTGCTTTCTGCTGAATGGGCCTGTCTGAGAATTCCGATACGGGAATTACATCAAGCGCAAAGAGAATGGCCCATGAATATCTGTTAAACGCCCGTCTCATAAAATCAGGGTCGGGGTTGTTTGGTGGACAATGGGGGCTCTTGCCGTAATAGGGACACATGGGGACACGGCATTTAAGGATGACTCTCTCGTCGACATCAACCCACTCAGCCGGTATAATTTCTGCCATGGAAGCACCAAGATCGAGTGCTTTCTGTTTCATTTGATTTAAATCTTTTTTAAGTGTTTCTTCCGGTATGTCAAGAACGATACGCCGTGATATCCCCCCCCTTGCTCTTCAATCTCCTCCTCCTTTCGTATTATCTGCTAAACCTGATTAACAATACCTCTCTCCGAGCCCCTGTCGCTTACTCATCGCTGAATTCTTACTCCCAGTTTTGCCATAATATGAGGGTACGCTTTGAGTAACATCTTCTCCATTTCTGATAGTATGCTTGCCACATACTCGTAATTCTCCTCAACATAGTCCCATAGGGTATCATCCCGAGGAATCTTCTTGAAATCATAGTCCTCTTGGAGTAAGTAACCTTCCCATTGCGAAATTTCACGCATGGTAAAGATTTTGTTTGCACATGTTGGATACTGGTCTATAATATCGGTCTTCTGGCCTGGAAGGGCGGTGATAAGCAAATCAGCGTGTTCAATCAATTCTGGAGTCAGCTCTCGCGTCCTCCACTCTTCAGCCACATGAATGCCCTGATCACGCAAAACCTTTCGGGTCGTGTGCGCCAGAGGTCTTCCAAAAAAGGGGTCTGGTGGAGCTATCTTCAGTATTGTCATCCTATCTTTCATCCGTTGAGGTAAAAAACCAGCAGAAGTGACATGTATTTCTTCGATAAGCTGGCTGTCCCTTTCACGGATTAGCTTAGAAAAGAAGAATTCCGCAAAAGGACTTCTGTTTCTGTTGCCTATACATACGAAGACCAGAAGGAGTGGATGCTTCATTCTTTGTCTTCCCTCATCATTCTTATTTTTCATTCCCCACTATTACACAACAGCCAATACCTGCACCTGCATTCCCCCCAAGGTTGTGGGTCATAGCCAGGCGTGGATTCCTCACCTGCCGGGGCCCTGCCTTGCCCTGGAGCTGTAAATACATCTCGTACATCATTCTCAGTCCGCTGGCACCCAAAGGATGACCAAAGCATTTCAATCCGCCATCGGTATTTATGGGTAACTCTCCTTTCAAGGTGAATGTTCCACTGAAGATGTCTTCTCTGGCGCCCCCTCTCGGGCTGAATCCAAGGTCTTCGTACACTATCAGCTCATGGGCTGTAAAACAGTCGTGCACCTCGGCACAACTGATTTCTTTTCTTGGGTTTTTTACTCCGGCCTGAGCATAGACCTGTTGAGCAGCCCTGACGTTTTCGTCAATGTGGACATAATCATAATCCTGCCTCATTGACCCCTGACGGGCCCCAGCGCTGATAGCCATTCCCTTGATATAGACAGGATCGCTCCTGAAACTCTTTGCCATGTCAGCCCGGACCACAATTGCCGCCGCCGCTCCGTCGCTGACACCACAGCAGTCAAACAGACCCAGCGGCCACGCTACGATAGGCGCCTTCATAACCTGCTCCACGGTAAGAATGTTATGGAAATGCGCCTTTGGGTTGAGGCTTCCATGGAGGTGATTCTTTACTGCTATCTCTGCAAGCATCCTTTTGCCTTCGTCGCGATCAATGTTGTAGTGGCTGAAATATCGTGTTCCCAGATAGGCAAATGATGCAGGAGCGCTGTAGCCCGATCCTATCGAAGAACTTCCGTCGGGATTATCCCCAACAATGGCCGGGCCTTTTACCCCTGTCTGCCCCGAATCTTTAAGCTTTTCAACGCCAATGGCCAGCGCGATGTCACAAACTCCTGCCGCTATTGCATACGCAGCACCGCGCAACGCCTCTGAGCCGGTAGCACACATATTCTCAACCCTTGTAATCGGTATATATTGAAGCCCCAAGGGCGCTAAAGTCATGGCACTGATTCCTGAAAAGACCGTTCCAAGCCATGCCGCCTGTATATCCTTCGGTTCGATGCCTGCATCCTGAAACGCCTCATATGCGGCCTCAACAAGGAGGTCCTCTACGCCCATATCCCATCGTTCACCAAATCGTGTGCATCCCATACCAACGATCGCGACCTTGTCTTTGATGCTTTCCATGATTCCGCTCCTTATGACTGCTTTCAATAAGTCGTAGAGGACTTATAGAACCTTTTGATACTCAGATTGGTTTCGCTTTCCAAAAATAATTCACTATTCCTTTGCCCTGGTGAAGTTTTCTGAAGGTCATCTCCACTGCCATGCCTGTTGTTACTTGAGTAAGATCATAATCGGTAAGTTCACAGATCAATCGTCCACCGCCGTCAAAATCGATAACCCCATTCAATCCGGGAGGATTCTTTGTCGGTTGCAACTGGTCTATTGCATAGGTAAAAAGTTTGCCCGTCTTATCGGAAAACTTGTAGTCTTCAAAATCATCTTTCGCCTGACAGGAGACGCACACCCGTGCTCGCTGTCCAATAGGATGGATCTGAGGGGTCCCACATTTCCTGCACTTCGACCCATAGAGTGCCCGTATGATTTTCCGTTCTCTCCACCGCGTTGCAAGGGAAGGTTCAGCCCTTTCTGGCAGGCTCGAAGCCTCAACGGATATCAGGTCACGCCATAAAAGATATCTTCCGTAATCTATTGGTACCGATCCATCCAATCGGTCTTTCATCAATGGTTCACGTTTGATCATGGATATGTTTTCCGTGATACGAAAGATAAAAGCATCTACCCCGTCTCCGTAGGTGGCGAATAGTATTCGGTCTCCAGGACGTGCCTCCTCTAAGGCAGCCACGAGCATAATCATTGCTGCAGCTGTTCCGGCGTTACCAATCTTTGCAAAAAGCGGGTCCTGCACCTGATTCTTGTCAAAATTAAGAGCCTTGGCGAGACCCGCATGATTTCTGCTATCAGGTGCATAAAAGACTGCTTTTGTAAAATCCTTCGGGGTGAATGAGTATTTCTCCATAAGCTCTTTCATGGCTTCAGTCATAAGGGGCATATAACCGGCCTCTTCGATAAAACGCCCTTCACCCCATTGGATGAAACTGTCCTTCTCAGTTCTCCAGAAATCGGTAAAATCACTGTAGAGGGAATGTACCCCCTCAATTATTGCTACAGGATTTTTCTTTCCAATCATGACTGCAGCAGCTCCATCTCCAAGAAGGTGCTCCAGTTTCCCTTTGGGTGCACCTGTACGACAGTCTGAAGCAACCACCAATACGTTCTTCGCTGAACCGCCTTTCACCGCATCGAAGGCAGCTTTTATCGCTGCTGATCCAGCCCTCAGGGTATTGGAAAAGTCGGCTGTGTGTGTTGTCTTTTCAAGATCGACAGCACCAGCTACAATGGCAGCGCTCTGTTTCTCCTTGTATGGGGCTGTGGTAGTTGCAAGATAAAGACCATCCGCCTGGCTGCCTTTCCGCTTCATGCAGTCAAGTGAAGCCGCCACTGCCATAGTAACAGCATCTTCATCATATCCCGCTACTGATTTTTCTCCCGGGCCGCCTTTTGTCTGCCACATTTTGCCTATCTCTTCCAGGCTCAGCCTGTATTTGGGAATATACGCGCCAATGGATGTAATTCCTACCATACCGTTCTCCTTCGATCCGTGTTCATGATGAGTTACGACTAATCTTTTGAGGTTTGTCCCATCTCTACCTCTTCACCTCAACCCCTGCTTTTTCCCTGTCCCATGTATTCGGGGTAATGCCTGCCTGTTTCAGGAGGTACTTCTGCACCCGCTCGGTAGGGGTCTTGGGAAGGCTGTCCATAAACTCCACAAAGCGGGGTACGGCAAAGTACGGCATTCGCTCTGCTGCGAAGGCAATCAGTTCCTCGGGAGCGAGGGTCTCGCCGGGTTTTAACACAACGCAGATCTTGACCTCGTCTTCCGGCATCTCAGCCTTTACGGCAACGGCTGCAGATTCAAGAACTTTGGGGTGGGAATTGATGGCTCGCTCTACCTCAAAGGAGGAGATATTCTCTCCCCTCCTTCTCAGGGAGTCTTTCTTGCGGTCTTCGAAGTAGAAATAGCCGTCCTCGTCACGCTTCGCCAGGTCTCCTGTATGGAACCAGAGGTTCCGGTAGGTCTCCAGGGTCTTGTCCGGCATGTTGTAGTAGCCGAGCATCATGGTAAAGGGTTCTTTCGGACGGAAGATGATCTCTCCAGGGACTCCGGGAGGCACCTCATTGTCCTCATCGTCAACAAGTTTGATCTCATAGATGGGAAGGGGTTTTCCGCAGGAGCCGGGTCGTCGGTCGTAGAGGGTGGTGTGGATCGGGATGCCGATCTCGCTCATGCCGAACCCTTCCATGCATGTACAGCCAAATCGTTTTTCGAAGCGTTCCATCACTGCCTGGGGACAGCCGGCACCGAAGGCAATCTTGATGGTGTTGTCGATATCATCGGGTCTCTCTGGCTGCTTCTCCAGGATGGGGATAACCGCACCCAGGTAGTTGAACTGGGTTGCCTGGTACTTCTTGATTTCATCCCAGAACCTGCTGGCGCTGAACTTGTCCGAGAGGACCATCTGACCTTCGGCAAGAAGCGCTGTTATGGTGGTAAGGCACTGACCGTTCATGTGGTATAAGGGCAGGAAGGTATAGAAGATGTCATCTCGTCCTCCCTCCCGTAAGGGCAGCAACTGTTCTGCAGTCACGATCCAGAATTTGTGGGGACCCAAGGTGCCCTTGGACAGACCGGTGGTGCCGGAGGTATAGATGATGTTCTGGGGATCATGAGGGTAGATTGTGACGTCAACAGGGGTCTCAGGGGCATTGAAGAATTCTTCCCAGCTCATAAGGGGAATCTTGGATGCAGCTGCTTCCTCTTTCGTGAACCCCCCGAAGACAACCACCTTTTTCAGTTTCGTGAGGCCATCTTCGATGAGCTTTAAGCGGTCCAGGTATTCGTGGTCGAGAAAGAGAAGCGTGGAATCGGACTGGTCAATGATGTGGCGGAGGAATTCACCCTTATAGGAAGTGTTAATGGGTACCTCTACCGCTCCCATCTTTGCTGATCCCCACCAGATCCAGATATACTCCGGGCAGTTGGGGAGCATGATGCTGATCTTGTCCCCCTTCTCTATCCCCTGTTGGAGAAAGGCGTTTGCACACCGGTTTGCGGAGCGGTTCATGTCGTCATAGGTGTATGATTGATCTTTGAAGCGAAGGAAGATCCTGTCGCTGTTTCGTTTCGCCCTCTCTTCAATCAGGTCGCCGAGGACGTAGGGGGGATGGGTGTGTGTCATTGGTGCCTCCTTAAAGCAATAAGTTTTAATCATTTTATCTATTTGTCTCCATATTTGGCAACTTATATGTTTCCTATATGGAAACATATAACATCTATTTGGAAACATTGTCAAGCATTTGTTCAACTGAATTTATCGGTCGTGATCATAATTATTATTTAACATTCTATAAAATAACTACTTACAATAACTGAGTAAAATATGCTTGAATTATCATTAAATGATATATTGATTGTGTTTGTTAAATAGATTACACTATTATCAAATTAGGAAACATAGAGGTGAAAAATAGGAAACGATTTGTACAGAGCTGAAGAGAAGATGAAAAGAAGGAAGAATTACAATGGATGAAAAAGTAATTTCGCAAAACATCAGGAGAATTCGCTTGGAGCGGCAGTTGTCTGTTGAACAACTGGCAAAGATGTCTGGTTTGACAAAAGGTTATATGTCAAAAATAGAGAATTCTCCAAAGGCTCCCCCTTTTTCTACGCTGATAAAAATCGCTTCTGCCCTGAAAACCGACGTAAGCATACTTGTTTCTATGGATTCCGAGCTCGCAGAAAATACACCTCTTTGTATAGTGCGTGCAAACGAACGAAAGGAAGACATGTCAAGAGACGGTACTCCTTACGGATACCAGTATGAATCATTAGCATATAAAAAGCTTGGGAAGAACATGGAACCATATATTATTACACCTGCATTTGATGAAAAGAAGGTGTTTTCCCATGAAGGTGAAGAATTCATGTTTGTGCTTGAAGGGACACATGAATTTGTGTATGGTAACAAGCGATATATACTTGAGCCAGGCGACAGCATTTATTTTGACTCTTCCGTCCCTCATACAGGAAGAAGCATAGGAGAAAAACCAGCGAAGGTCCTTGCGGTTATTTATTCTTATAAGCGATGATGATGAAATTTTTTTGAGAAGAGGTCATTGAAAAGGAAGACCTAAGAATATGTTTTTTTAATGCCGAGTTTTTTCATGCGGGAAAGGAGCGTTGTTGGTTTCAGGCCCAGGATCGTTGCGGCTCCATTCGGTCCGCTTACCCTCCAGTGGGTAGCATGAAGCACTCCTTCTATGTGACTTCTTTCAATTTCGGTTAAGGGCCGGTGGGTGCCCTGGTTTTCATTGTCCGACTTGACTTCGAATGGTTGCTCGAGGCTTGGAAGTGTGATTTGTTCACCATCCGAAAGGATAATTGCCCTTTCGATAAAATGTTCCAATTCCCTCACATTACCCGGCCAGCGGTATAAAGAGAGTTTTTTTAAATCGTCATATGCAATACTTTTTATCCTTTTCCCCATTCTACGGCTGAACTTTTCGACAAAATACCGAGCAATGAGAGGAATATCCTCTTTTCGATCCCGCAGGGGGGGTATTCTGATTGGAAAGACATTTAAACGGTAATAGAGGTCCTGCCGGAAGGTGTTATTTTCGATCTCCTTGAGAAGGTCTTTGTTCGTGGCCGCAATAACCCTGAAATCAGATCTGATCGGTTTGGCGCTCCCCAAACGCTCAAATACCCCTTCCTGAAGCACCCGAAGGAGCTTAACTTGTATGCTCTGAGGGAGGTCGCCTATTTCATCAAGAAAAATTGTACCGCCATGGGCGAGTTCAAACCTCCCTTTGGAACGCTCATTCGCCCCGGTAAATGCCCCTTTTTCATGCCCGAAGAGCTCGCTCGCTACAAGTTCGTTAGGCAAAGCAGCAAGATTAACCGGGATAAAAGGACCTGCCTTGCGGCTACTGAGATTGTGAATTGCCTTTGCCACTAACTCTTTGCCGACACCGGTTTCTCCCACGATAAGAACAGAGCTGTCCGTTGGTGCTACCTGTCTGATTTGACCCAGAACGGTTTTCATCGCTTCGGACTGGCCAATAATGGTTTCCAGGGGGTTTGCGATACCCATCTCTCGCTTATAGAAAGTCGCTTCTTCTTCAAAACGATCCTTCATTTCACGAATCTCATTGTAAATGCTGATATTTGAAAGTCCGATGGCAATTTGGTTGCACAGGAGCCTTACATAAGGGAGATGACTGTCTGGAAATGATTCACCCCCGACGCGGTTATCAAGATAGAGGTATCCATAAGTGTGATCACCAAGCTTTGCGGGCATGCAGATAAAAGAATGGATACCAACCCGAATGAGAGCTTCATCAGAGACGTTACTGGAGTCGTTCAACCCGGGCATAATCGCCTCAGTGCCATTTCTGGCAACAATCCCTATCACCTCTTCAATGACTTTGAATTGCTCTGCTTTGAGTAACATTGGATCAAGGTTTCTGCTTGCAATGATTCTTGGTTTGTTAGTTTGGTCAATTTCAAAAAAAGCGCCACGCATAGCCATGGAAAAATCCATGGCAAGGTTGATTACCCTTTCAAGAAAGACCGGCAAATCCCGAACGGCTGCAAGAGACTCATTGATACTTATGATCCTCTCAGTCATAAACTCAACTTTTTGCTCCTGAGGCATCATAATGACTAACAGGTCTTTTGGGAAAAGATTCTTGTCGATGGCAGAAAAGAGTGCCCATGCTTTTTCAAGGTATGAAAGTGCAACCTTAACCTCACCCTCTTTCAGATACGCGTCACCAAGGATTATCCAGGTTCGAGCAAGCTCAATATCGGCCCCTATAGTTTTCAGAAGCTTCTCGCTTTTTCTGAGATCAAGAAACGCCCTTCCTTTTAGTTCCCGAACCTTAATATTTTTGATGGCCTTGTATCGAAGGGCTATCCCTTTCATATAAAGATCATCACCATTCATCATCAGATCTATTTCAGAATCATAATTCATCTCTGGAAGAAAATAGCCCCTCATTTCCAGCTCATAGAGGTACTCAAACATGTACGAACCGGTGTGGTATGTTAATCCCAAGAAAGATGCATGCTCCGACAGTTTTTTATGCCATTCAAAAGCTTTTTCGTATTGTTTACGAAAAGAACTGGCGTATGCGAGACATCCGTAAGAAGCCGATAGCAGATAGTGGTCGTCTACAGAAGATTTTGAAGAAAAGACGTCTTCGAGACATGACTCAGCCTCTGAAATCCTTCTGACTTCCATCAAGGCAAGTGCTTTAATAACGCTTGCAAAAATGAAGGCCCCATCAAGATGGAAGGATTCTGCCTTTCCTCTAATTGCATTAATCATCCCCAATCCCCTGGAGACCCTCCCACATATAACATAGCACCAGCCCAGCATGGCGCCAGACTTCAAAGTGGTTTCATCGTCGCCAAATTCTTCCAGGTTACCAACGACTTTTTCGTATCGCTCAATCGCTTCTGAAATCCTTCCTTTCCAAAAGAGAGAATTGCTGATGTGAAGGACGACTGTCTTGAGAGTATCGAGATCATCTGTTGCTTCAGCAAGTTTCCAGGCATCATTGAAATAGTCCAAAGCTTTGTCGGGTTGATTCCTTTCCCTGAACAAGTGGCCCATGGCAAGGGTTATTTTTGTGAGAGTTCTCCATTCCTTATGCTGTCGTGCTACTTCTTGTGCTTTCGTAAAGAGATTGATTTGATCATCGGGGGGCAGAAGGTGGCCTGCTTTTACAAATTCCATTAAGATACTATCGAGGAATTCTCCAGGCTTGGTTCCAGCCAGACCATATTCTGTGAAGTTTTTCAGTGCATAACTGTAGTACGACGCGGCTTTTTCCTTTTCTCCGCGCTTGTATAGCAGATCGGCCGCTTTTTTGATATACTCGAGTCCATTTCCGGTATCTCCTAAATGCCAGTAGAGCTCCCCAAGAATGAGCGTTCGGTCTGGTCCCTCTGGAATAGTTGAAGCACAGGCTTTGAGAATATCTTTGAGTAAGTGCTTGGTTTGGCTTAATGACGCAGATGTAACAATAAAGTCCCTCAGCGAGGTGTTGCTTAAAAAATAGTAACCTTTTCCGTATTCTTTGCTTTCATCAATAATCCTTTTTTTTCTCAGTTGCTCAAGTAAGTTTAACGTCGCTACAGCGGTTGTCTTCGTGATTGAACTCACTATATCAATAGATGCAGGTGGAGTTGTATAAGCCAGATATGAAATGACTATTTTTTCGGTATCAGTGAAATCGTGCCAAAGCTTTGCCAATTTTTTTTCTGAATTATTGCGGTGCGCCAATGTTTTCTCTCTGGATAATTATAGAGCGAAGCATATACTGCGTCAATACAAAATATACGAAATATCGAAGAAATTACCAATATTCGTAATAAACATTCAAAATCAATGAGGTCGGAATGATTATATCTTTATGATAACAAGTAATTACATTTCTGGCACTGAATTTGTAATAGACTGTGACATGGCGTATGGACAGCCCGTCAATATCGATACCCGAAATGAAAAAAAAGGAGGCACTCCATGAATGAAACACTCATCAACTTGATGGCCGACCTTCAGGAAGAAGAGACTCTTTCCCTGGTAAACACGTTGATTCAAGAGGGAGCAAATCCCCTTGATATTCTCAGTGACGCTCGGTCAGCTATGGAGATAGTAGGAAAGCGGTTTGAAACAGCTGAATATTTCATCCCTGATCTTATGATGGCCGGAGAGATTTTAAAAGGTATTTCTGATATCGTAAAACCTCTCCTTCAAAGCAGTGACACGAGTGCGAAGAAAGGAAAAGTCCTTATTGGAACGGTGGCAGGCGATATCCATGACATCGGAAAAGATATCGTTACGTTTATGCTTGATGTAAGCGGATATGATGTTCTTGATATCGGGATTGATGTACCAATCCAGGTATTTGTAGACAAAATAAAAGAGTTTCAGCCCAGTGTCGTTGGCCTAAGCGGATTTCTTACCCTTGCTTTTGACTCTATGAAGAAAACTGTAGAAGCCTTAGAAAAAGCAGGTTTACGGGACAATTTGAAAATTATGATCGGTGGAGGTCAAATGGACGACGAGGTTCGCAAATATGTGCGCGCCGATGCGTATGGAAAAGATGCTGTGGCAGCAGTAAATCTCTGCAAACAGTGGATTGGATAGGAGGGTTACCATGGGATCAACGCCAGAAGAACTTTACAGGGAAAGGGAAAAGCGAGTTTTAGATGCAATAGCGCTCAAGAAGCCTGACAGGATACCAATAACACCACACTTCAGCTTTTTTCCTGCCAAATACTCGGGATTTACACCCGAAGAGGTCATGTATGATCCAGAAAAGCTCTGGAAAGCCCAGTGGAAAACATTGACCGAGTTTGAACCAGATATGGATAACAGCCCCTTTGGGCTTCGTTTTTTGGGACCTTTGCTGGAGACTCTTGATTTTCGGCAACTTAAATGGCCAGGACATGGCCTTTCCCCTGATGTAAGCTATCAATTTGTGGAAGGCGAGTACATGAAGGCCGATGAGTACGATGCCTTCCTCAGTGATCCTACCGATTTCATGGTGAGGGTCTATTGGCCTCGCATATTCGGATCGCTAAAAGGATTTGAGAAGCTGCCACCTCTGAGGGATATCATTACTTACTCTATTGGTACTGCTTTTGGTTTCGGGGTTTTTGGCTCACCGGAAGTGACAGCAGCCCTGGACGCTCTGAAAAAGGCAGGCGAAAAATCACTTCAGATCAGCCAATATTCGCGGTTGTTTGCCGAGAAAGCACGAGAAGCGGGATTTCCCATGCAGTATGGAGGCTATTCCCAGGCGCCTTTCGACACCCTTGGTGATTATTTTCGAGGAACAAAGGGTGCTATGCTTGACATGTACAGGAGGCCAGAGAAAATCATACAAGCCTGCGAGAAGCTACTCCCGATCATGTTTGAAGTTGCTGTCAACGCATCAAAAGTGTCAGGAAACCCAAGAATATTTATGCCTATTCATAAAGGAATTGATGGTTTTATGTCAGAGGAACAGTTTAAAAAGTTCTTCTGGCCAACCCTTCAGGCTCTCATAGTTGCCCTCATCAATGAAGGATTGATACCCTGTGTTTTATGGGAGGGAAATTGCACCTCTCGTCTTGATTTTATAAAGGATATACCGGAGGGAAAAGCCATATATGCCTTTGAAGCGACGGACATCTTTAAAGCCAAGGAAGTCCTTGGGCACAAAATTTGTATCAGAGGTAATATGCCGTTGTCATTACTTGTTACTGGTTCACCTGATGATATACGGGGTTACTGCAAAAAGCTGATTGACATCGTCGGAAAAGATGGTGGTTACATTATGGATTCCGCTGCAGGTTTTGATGATGCCAAACCGGAGAACGTGAGGACCATGTTCGATTATACCAGAGAATATGGCGTTTATTAATGAACGAATAGAATACTGGAAGGCAGAAAAAAACGGAGAGGAGTAAAAGCGCCTTTCAATAAGTAAGCGCAAGCTTCCAAAAAACCACGCACTATAAAAAAATACGGAGGATTCTATGCCCTACGACCCGACGCGAATGGCCGATTGGAAAATTTCCGAGGCCGCAGAGCAAAACATGAAATCTATCTGGCAGCTCGGTGACGAACTGGGTCTTGAAAATGATGAAATCATTCCCCATGGTAAAATCGGGCGCATAGCTTTTGCGCAAATCATGGAAAGACTCAATGAGAAACCAGACGGAAAATATATAGAGGTTACTGCGATTACACCGACCCCTTTGGGCGAAGGAAAAACAACTACCACAATCGGTTTAATTGAAGGGCTGAGCAAGAGGGGAAAACACGCAGGCGGTGCCATTCGCCAGCCGTCGGGTGGACCAACGATGAACGTCAAGGGAAGCGCTGCAGGAGGTGGGAACGCCCAGGTGATTCCTCTGGCTGAATTCTCTCTGGGCCTGACCGGCGATATAAACAATGTTATGAATGCCCATAACCTTGCAATGGTTGCGCTAACCTCGAGGATGCAACATGAACGAAACTACGGAGACTGGGAGCTCGGGTTACGGAAGCTTCGGCGTCTGAGCATAGACCCGAGTAATGTGCAGATGGGATGGGTTATCGATTTTTGTGCTCAAGCCCTGAGAAACATCGTCATAGGCCTTGGCGGCAGAATGAATGGCTTCACCATGCAGTCACGATTTGACATTGCTGTAAGCTCGGAGCTGATGGCTATCCTCTCAATAGCCAGGAATCTTAAAGATTTGCGCGAGCGGATTGGCCGGATAACTGTGGCGTATGACACGTATGGAAAGCCTGTAACTACAGAAGATCTTGAGGTTGCTGGCGCAATGTGTGCCTTTATGAGGGAGAGCATAAACCCGACAGTGGTGCAGACCATCGAAGGGCAGCCAATACTGGTTCATGCTGGGCCGTTTGCGAATATCGCTATTGGTCAGTCATCCATTATTGCCGATCGGGCAGGCTTGAAGCTTTTTGATTACCATGTGACTGAAAGCGGTTTTGCTGCAGACATCGGTTTTGAAAAATTTTGGAATGTTAAGTGCAGAATCAGTGGGTTGACCCCAAACGTATCGGTCATTACAGCGACAATCAGAGCATTAAAGATGCATGGTGGAGGTCCACGGGTGGCTCCCGGCATTCCTCTTGCGAAAGAATATACGAAAGAAAACCTGACGCTTCTGGAAAAGGGAATTCCGAATCTCCTTCATCATATCCGAACGGTAAAAATGTCAGGGATGAAACCTGTGGTCTGTATCAACCGTTTTTCAACGGATACAAAAGAAGAAGTTGCCCTGGTTAAAAGATACGCTGAAGCAGAGGGCGCACGGTTCGCTCTCTCAGACCACTGGATGAAAGGCGGTGAAGGCGCTCTTGAGCTCGCAGATGCAGTAATAGATGCATGCAACGAAAAGGTAGATTTCCAGTTTCTGTATCCGCTTGAAATGCCATTGAAGGATAGAGTTGAGCTGATTGCAACAAAAATATATGGAGCCAATACTGTTCTCTGGATACCGGCGGCAGAGGCAAAGCTGAACAAACTACAGGCTGATCCAGGCAAGAAAGATTATTTTACCATGATGGTCAAAACCCACTTGAGCCTCTCCCATGACCCTGATCTGAAAGGCCTTCCAACGGGTTGGAGGCTTCCCGTAAGGGATATCCTGGTTTTCACCGGAGCTGAGTTTTTGTGCCCTGTTACCGGTGATATCAGCCTTATGCCCGGTACCGGATCAGACCCGGCGTTCCGACGAATTGATGTTGATACGGAGACAGGAAGGATTACTGGGCTGTTCTAATGAAGACAAAGCGTTCCAACTAAAGAAGAGGGGTGTTGTATGGCTGCTAAGATTATAAGCGGTGCTGAAATTGCATCCGCAATCCGTGAAGAGATTAAGGCAGATGTGATACAATTAAAAGATGAATACAATATTGTTCCGGGGCTGGTAACAATCATAGTAGGTAAGAATCCGGCATCAGTAAGTTATGTGACCGCCAAGCAGAAGACAGCCAAAGATCTTGGTTTTTATTCAGTACAGGAAGATGTCGACGAAGGGGTGTCTGAAGGCGAACTCCTCAATCTTATCAATACATATAATCGTGATCCACACATTCACGGAATCCTCGTCCAGTTGCCGTTACCCCCCCATATAAATGAAACGAACATTCTCTACGCCATTGATCCTGACAAGGATGTAGACGGTTTCCACCCTGTTAATCTTGGCAGGCTCGTCATAGGCGAGGCACGGTTCTATCCGTGCACACCATATGGCATTCAACAAATGCTCGTGAGAACAGGTGTTGCTGTGGAAGGTGCAGAAGTTGTTGTGGTTGGAAGAAGCAATATTGTGGGAAAGCCAGTTGCAATGATGCTTGTTCAAAAGGCAAAGGGGGCCAACGCTACGGTAACCATGTGTCACACAGCTACAAAAGATCTTGCTGCCCACACACGAAGGGCAGACATCCTTATTGTAGCCGCCGGAAGACCAAAGGCTATAACTGCTGATATGGTAAAAGAAGGGGCGGTAGTGATCGATGTCGGTGTAAACAGAATAGGAATGACATCGGAAGGAAAGGCAAAACTCTGCGGAGATGTTGATTTTGATGGTGTAAAAGAAAAAGCGTCTGCGATCACCCCTGTTCCTGGCGGAGTGGGGCCAATGACCATTACAATGCTTATGCTCAATACCGTGAGGGCTGCCCAGTGGAGTCTAAAGACTGCATAGAATACAGTGTATTTTAATGAGGAGGAAGTGATGATTACGAAATTAGTGAGCCCAAAAGGAAGGGAGGTTCTTGTTGGCGAAACAGGGCCCACAATCCTCATCGGTGAGAAGATAAACCCTTTTGGAAAGGGGCCAATTAAGGATGCTCTTATATCGGGAGATATGAGGCCTGTGCGTGACGAGGCCATTAAACAGGTAGAAGCAGGCGCAGATGTCTTAATTATAAGTGTTGCTGCCTTTGGCATTGATGAGGCAGTAACTCTCCCGAAGGCAACACAAGCTGTTATGGAGGCAGTGGATGTTCCTCTGTGCCTTGAGAGCAGAAATCCTCTTGCCCTTGAGAACGCCCTGCAACTCGGATGTGGAAAACCAATCGTAAGCTCTGTTACTGGCGAGGGAATACATATCGAACAACTTCTCCCCTTGGTGAAGCAGTATAATACTGCATTTGTTGCGCTCGCCTCAGACTCATCGGGGGTGCCGAACACAGCAGCGCGAAGACTCGAGATCATTACGGATATTGTTGAAAAAGCAAACAAGCTTGGGATAGATCGTGAAAATATCATTGCTGATTGCGTTGCGGAGTCAAGTGCGGTCAATAGCAATGCAGCAAAAATAACCTTAGAGACCATGGATATGGTAAAGCGTCTCTGGGGACTTAACCTTGTCTTAGGGGCAAGCAATGTCTCCTTTGGTTTGCCGAGCAGGACGGTAATCAACGCCGTCTTCCTTTCTCTTGCTGTTTCCCGGGGACTAACGCTGGCTATTGTGAATGCAAAGCTCATGAAACCTTACATCATGGCAGCAGACCTTCTGATGGGAAGGGATAACAGAGCGCGAAGATATACGACCTATTGTAGGAAATTGTTGAAGGCGAATGCCTGAATATGGTGTAAACCACAAAGAAGATGTAGCAGCAGCTCTTGGACACACAGGCCCGTCACGTTTGCCGCGGGGAGAACTCTTTTTTACAAAACCGTTTCTTGATGTGGTCTTTCCTGAATCCAGCGAAAACTATGCGGGACAGGTAGCGTCTCTGGCACAACTTTTAGGTCTTTCACTTGTTGGGGTTGATCTCAACAAAGAATGGTCCAAATCCTTATTGAGGAAAGGGATGTATGAAAGCCTGAAAAAATATTTTACCGTAGGGTACATCAACGGACCTGTGTTGCGTGCGATTGAACAGCTTGGGTTTAAACAGGCAATGATAGGCATCAAAAAAGATCGGGCAGCTTTTTCACAGGTTGCCTTGAGTCTCTTCGAGGACGTGAAAAATATTTGCGAACTTGCTAAGAAAAACGAGATGAGCGCTATACTGCTTCCCGATGATATCGCCGGGAACAGGGGTCTTTACTTTTCATACAATGACTTCGTTACCGCTATACTTCCAGTGTACAGACAAATTGCACGCGAAATAAAAAGAAATGGTCTCTTTGCATTCTTTCACTCAGATGGAGACACACGGTCAATCATTGAACCTCTTATAGAAGCTGGATATGATTGCATTCATCCTGTTGATAGCCAGGCCGGTCTCAATCTTTATGATTTGAAGGATACCCATAAGGGCACGGTATCTTTTATGGGACATATTGATATAGTAACATGGGATGAAAAACGCATTGCTCAGGAAATTGACAAAGCAGAAAAAAGCTTTTGTAAAGGAGGACTTATCCTCGGATCAACGTGCGGTCTTTCGATGAAGACCGTGAGTAAAAAGCTGGGTGCCCTTTATCCTCAATGGAACATAAGAGACAAGAAGATTTAAAAAAAGCCAGAGTTATTTTCGCCCCATCACAGAAGGAGATGAAAGGAGAGATAGGCAGAACTATTCTTAGCCTTGCTCAGGAGGGAGGAGTATATATTGACTCTCAATGTAATGGAAAAGGCAAATGTGGAAAATGCAGGGTCCGGATCTTGGATGGCGATGTTAGTCCATTTACCCCGGAAGAAGCACTCTGCGTGAAAGGCATTGAACGCGAGATGGGATTTAGGCTTGCATGTATGGCGCGGATCACGAATGATGTAACTGTCCTTGTTGCCGAAGAAAACATCCTTAATTCAGCAGCTTCAAAAAAGATGTTCCGCAAACGGACGAAAGTTATAAACCCAGCCGTGAAAGATTATCATATAAGAATCAATGCTCACGGAAAAGATCAGAATAGGTATTTTAAGAATGTTATTGAACAATTACAGATACAATATGGTTTATCAGATATAACCGTTGATCCAGGCATCATTGAGAATTTGAAAAAAGAAGGCATCAAAGGTAATAGAGAATTCATTGCATCTGTATGGATGGATAAGGAAATTGTTGCCTTGCATCCACCGGGGATTGACTTGACTTTGGGTGTTGCACTTGATATTGGGACTACAACTGTTGCGCTCTATCTCTGTGATCTCATAAAGGGCGATGTCATTGCCAGTGGTTCTTTCACGAATCCTCAGGTGCTGTTTGGTACGGATATCATGTCCCGTATTTCTTACTCTGCTGAACACCCCGGAGAAGGCGTGAAGAGGATGCAGAAGGAGCTCATGAACTCTATCAATGCCATGATCGATACCCTCGTTTCCAGGAAGGGGTATTCTCCCCGGCGCATAGTGGACATGACAGTTGTTGGAAACACAGTCATGCATCACATCTTTCTTGGTATAGCTCCTGATAGCCTCGGGATATGGCCTTTTGAGCCTTTAGTAAAAGAATCTGTCAACATAAAAGCCCATCAATTAGGCCTTATTATAAACCCATATTCGTACGTTCATGTGCTTCCAGTAGAAGCAGGTTTTGTTGGTGCTGACAACATAGGTGTGCTTATCTCTGAGGAGCCCTATATCAAGGATGAGCTTTCACTCATCATCGACATTGGGACCAATGGCGAGGTCGTTTTTGGGAACAAAAATCAACTTTTTTCTTGTTCCTGCGCCACGGGTCCTGCCCTTGAAGGAGCGCAAATCTCCTGTGGCATGCGTGCTGCCCCAGGGGCTATAGAAAAAATACGCATTGATGCTGAAACATTTGAAGTCGACTATACAGTGGTAGGCAGAAAAGGATGGGCAAAGGAGCTTCCTCCGGGAGATCTCAGACCTTCCGGTATTTGTGGTTCAGGCATAATCGATATGGTTGCACAGCTTTTCAAAGCCAGGCTAATCAATGCGAACGGAGCATTTTCCCCTATCAAAAACACACCCAGATTACGAAAAAACAGAGCGGGTGTGACCGAGTTCGTTGTTGCCTGGAACCATGAAACGTCAACAAAGGACGACATTGTGTTTACGCAGAAGGATGTGCGACAAGTACAACTTGCAAAAGCAGCCCTCCATGCAGGGTGCAGGGTACTCATGCGTCACCTCAATATTACTGCCATATCAAACCTGACTATTGCAGGTGCTTTCGGGATGCATATCGATACTGAGAGCGCACTTACAATAGGCCTTCTCCCCCAGTGTGAGCCACGAAACATAGTCATGGTTGGAAATGCGGCGGGCCACGGTGCATACCTTGCCCTGGTTGACCGATCGAAGCGCGATGAAGCAGACATGGTTGCACGAAAAATCACACACGTCGAATTGGCAATGGAAGAAGACTTCCAGACCGAATTTATGAAATCCCTGGCAATACCGGAGAACGTCACCTAAAATGAGTGAATCAGAATATTCCAGAGGTCCTTTCAAGAGGTTGGATACGTCGTTTACCTGTACAGTATGCGAGTTGGCCGTGAGCTTGGTCTGCGAACTTCGAACGGAGAAAACCGACCTTCACCCCCATGCCCAAGCCTGATTAGCGTTTGGTACCCTGCAAGATTTGACTGCCATTCCGTATTAAACGCTTTACCTTGCTGAGAAGTTCCCGTTTTTCATCTTCAGAAAAGCCCTTTAGCATCGTGTTCATATGTTGATCACGCTCTGCCTCAATCTTCGCGAGCAACGTTCTCCCCTTCGGAGTGATCGTAAGCAAGGTTACCCTTTCATCTCGTGGATCTGATGTTCTGGTGAGGAGCCCACTCTTTTCAAGTCTCTTTGCTATGCCGGTCATGTTCGCACCCGGAACCAGCATGATACGGCTTACGTTTGTGATTCTGCTCTGCCCATTCTTTGTCGCATCCAGAACCCGAAGGACATTATATTGCGGAAAGGAAAGCTTATATTTTCTGAATGTTGCAGAAACAGATCTTTTGAAAACTTCAGCCATTCGTACAACTGCCATGAGCACCTTTTCATCGGCGCACAAATCACTTTGATATTCTGCCCTTGTAATATTTGCACCCCACCAATTTATTTGAGGATTCCCAATCTATAAAGACAGTATACCAAGTCTAAAGGTAAATATCCAGACATTAAATATATTGATATTTTATATATTGACTTTTATCTTTTCCCATGATATTCCTGTGAACAAAGGTTTGCAAGAGATTTTACACAGAAGTATCCGGTGGCAAAGGAGTGACGGAAAGAGATCGCTCAGTGGTATTTGTTCATATTACATGCTTTTGATTCCGGCACGTTTGTGGCATTGAATAAACTGTTCAGCAAAAGGAGGTACAATGGGTATTAAAACTGATCTTGCAAAGATTGTTGGCAAGGACAATGTAACCGACAACATGGAGGAGCGAAGGGCCTACTCGACTGATTACAGCCTCCTTCCCCCAGGATTGCCCGACGTGGTTGTTTGGCCAGAAACAGCGGAGCAGGTCGGGAAAATAGTCGCGTGGTGTAATGGCAAAAACATTCCCGTGGTTCCAGTGAGTTCCAAGGTGCACTTCCATGGATGTACAATACCCAAACAGGGTGGTGTACTGGTGGATATGGCGAGAATGAACAAAATTCAGGAAATTGATCTCGACAACCGTTTGGCGCGGGTTGAAGCAGGGGTAACATGGGAGCAGTTTGTTGCTGCACTTGAAAAGAAAGGGATGCGAACGATTATGCCGTTATTACCGCCAGGTAACAGATCTGTACTGACTGATACCCTGGAACGGGAGGTCCCGACAAATATCGTATACGATTACGGCGAACCAATGCAATCCATCGAGGTTGTTTGGCCAAATGGTGAAATTTTTCGGTGTGGATCTGCGAGCGTAAATGGATTTCCCGACTCCAAATCGAGGGGTGCAAACCCATCAGGACCGGGTCTTGATTTTTATCGGTTTGTCCAACAGGCACAAGGTACGATGGGTATCGTGACATGGGCAAACGTAAAGATCGAATCCATTCCAAAAATTGATAAGATATTTTTCGCTCCTGTAGAGGATCTTCCTTACGCTATTGATTTTCTGTACAGGATTTTGCCAAGAAGGATTGGACAGGAGTGTCTGCTTCTCAATAATGTTGATCTTGCAGCCATTGTGGCCGAAAATATGCCGGAAGATTTTGACAAGCTTTGCGCCACCTTGCCATCGTGGACGCTTATCCTTGTGATCAGCGGGCTTATACGAAGGCCTGAAGAAAAGATAGCCTATGAGGAGAAATTCCTTTCCCAGGTATTAACGCACGAATTTCAAAAAATGGCCCTCACTGACAACCTTCCGGGTTTTCCAGGTCTTGGAAGAAAGCTTCTCCCTATGCTGAGAAAACCATGGCCGTCAAAGATGCCCTATTGGAAAAACCGCATTAAAGGTGGTTGTCAAAATCTTTTCTTCATAACAAAGCCGATCAAGGTTCCGATTTTTATGGATATTATGGAAATGGTGGCAGGGAGATACGGGTATTCAGTGAACGAAATAGGAAGCTATATTCAGCCAATCGAACATAATCGGGCTTGCCAGGTTGAATTCAGCTTTTTCTATGACCCTGATGAAGAGGCAGAAAAAACTTTTGTGGCAGAAATATACCGTGAGGCTGCAATAATGATGATGAATGAAGGGGCCTTCTTTACGAGGCCATACGGAGATTTAGCTCCAATACTATATGATCGAGCTGCAAGTTACACTATGGCGCTCAAGCGGCTAAAAAAGGTATTCGATCCGAAAAATATTATGAATCCTGGCAATCTCTGCTTCTAAGGAGGATACAATGCGAAAAGATGAGATGTTTGATACGAAAAAAGTGAAGGTGGCTTTGGATGTGACAAATTTACATAACTTTGTTTATGATATGCAGCACTGTATTAAATGTAAGGGGTGCTATTGGGTCGAGCATACCTACATGCCGGGAGTAAATTTTTCGGTAAGGTGTCCAAGTAACCTGTGGAATGACTTTGACTCGTACGGTGCCTTTGGAAAAATGAGAATTGGCCTGGCAATTGAGGAAGGTAGGCTAAAGTGGACCGACAGACTGCTTGAGATCATTTATGCGGACCCACTCTGCGGTGCCTGCGATGTTGGGTGTAAGCGTAACCTTGATCTTGAAATCGAATTAACGCTGGAAGCGCTCCGTGTTAAAGCAGTAAAAGATGGTGCCGGTCCTCTGCCAGCGCACAAGAGGATCGCACAAAACATCGCGGCAAAGCATAACCAGTTTGGTTCGCCCCACGAGAACAGGAAGAAATGGATTACAAAGGATGTAAAGGTTGCAGACAAAGCCGATATGCTTTACTTCGTAGGGTGCTCAGCCTCATATGCTAATCCAGAGATTGCCCGGGCAACAGCAAAAGTATTGAACGCCTCAGGCAACAGGTTCATGCTTATGCCCGACGAATGGTGTTGTGGAAATGTCCTTTATTCCGTCGGTATGATTGAGGAGGCCCGAGAGCTCGCACGGCGCAACATCGCAGCAGTGAAAAAGACAGGTGCAAAGACGCTTGTCACGAGTTGCGCAGAAGGATACCGTATGTGGAAAGTTGACTACCCGAAACTTCTTAATATGTCAACATCAGAACTTGGATTTACTGTTGTTCACCTCATCGAGGTAGCAGATGAGGCAATTCAAAACGGCAAGCTGAAACTTACGAAGCCTGTCGATGTCCGGTTTACGTACCATGACTCCTGCGGAGTAAGCAGGCTCTCAGACCCATGGACTCCATGGAAAGGAGAAAGAGGTTGGATGGGTATGGTAAGCCCAGCACTCAAGAGAAGGCGGGGAAAATCAGGGCTGTACGCACAGTCCAGAAATATACTGAACGCCATACCAGGGGCAAAATTTGTAGAGATGCCCAGAATGAGAGAAAATGCATTCTGTTGTGGGGCAGGGAGAGGTGTACAAGAGGCTTTTCCTGATCTCGCACGGTTTTCAGCAAATCATCGTCTCGACGAGGTGAAGTCGGTGAGCGCCGAAGTCCTCGTGTCTGCATGTCCATGGTGCAAAAGCAACTTTATCAAGACTGTGAAAGCAAATGGCGATGACGTAACGGTGATGGACATAGCAGAAATTATCAGCGCTGCACTGGAAAGATAAGGAGGCAGGTTATGAGTATACAAAAACAAGCATATAACGCATTGGAGGCGGTAGTAGGCGCAAAGTACATCTCTGATGATCCGGCCATTTGCGAAGGTTACCGATCCGGACCCGGTGGCTATGAGAATGGCCTTGGGTATGAACGGGTCATGACCACTATTCCTGGTGCTGTGGTTATGCCCAAGAACACGGAAGAAGTGCAGAAAGTTGTTAAAATATGCAATAGGTACAAAGTGCCCTATGTACCATACAGCACAGGTTTTTATGGACCCCGCTCACACTGCCATGTCGAGAATGAACTCCTTGTTGATCTGAAGCGGCTCAATTCCTTTGAGATTGATGAGAAGCATTTCTATGTTGTTGTGGGCTCAGGCGTTATCTATTCACCGATTCAACAGGAAGCAATGAATAAGGGTGCGTACGTTATCATCGGCGGAGGAGGGGCGCAAGCATCTGCTATTGCAAATCTGATCGGCGATGGCTGGTCTCCTCTGAGCCACAGGATCGGTCTTCCCCACCGACGCATATTAGGAACAGAACTTGTTCTTCCCGATGGTGAACTTGTCAAAATGGGATCCCTTGCTGACGGAGCTGATCCTTTCTGGGGCGACGGACCGGGACCTGATCTCAGGGGTCTACTCAGAGGTTTCACTGGTCTCCGTGGTTGCCTTGGCATTGTTACAAAGATGGCCATCAAGACCCTTCCGTTCCAGCCGGAACCCCTTGTTCCTACTGGAATTTCACCGAATACAGCGCTTGCTTTGCCTGAAAAGCGGGTAAAATGGGTTAATTTTCAGATGCCCAGCAAGGCAGCCCAGGTGAAGGCCATGTTTGAGATTGGTAAGGCAGAAATCGCCGGTGCAGTAACAAAAGTACCACTCTTCTGGCGTGCTATCGCAAAAGCAGAGTGCAAAGAGGAGTTTTGGGAAATATGGGGTAAGGAAACAGAAGAAACGATCAAGAATTTTTTTATCGTCCGTGTTCTGCTTATCGGGTACACTTCTGAGGAACAGATGCAGTATGACGAAAATGTCCTGACAGATATCATGACGGAACTTGGTGGAATTGCCCGGCCGACAAAGCCATCGGATGAGTCATGGATCAAAAATGCCGATTCCGCAGGTATGTGGCTCATGTGCGGTTCATACGTGTCCGTTGACTATATCATTGAGTCACTTTCTCAAGCTACCGTGCACGGAGAATACTATGCGGAGCTAAAGAGAAAATATACCCCGCCTCTCATGCCTGACAATGGAGATCCAGGCTGGTTCCAGAGCTTTGAACTTGGCCATCAGGGCTATTCCGAGTTTCTCATATACTGGGATCAGCGTGAAGACACAACGGGGGTTGACCACTTCTATCTTGAAACTGCAAAGATGAATATTAAGAATCGTTTCTATACATCCCTTTTGGGGCCACACCAACCGCTCTATCTCACGGGGCCTAAGTATGGACCCAACTACCATGAATGGCTTCTCAAGGTCAAAGACGAATTTGATCCTCTCTGGGTTTGCCACCCACCAGTACCTCTGGCTCATGATGAGTTTGTAGAGCGAGCGCCATGGATGAAAGAACTTAAAGACTGGGAAAGTCCTAAAAAATTTCCTATGCCAAAGTGGTAATGCTGTCAGTATAGCAGTGCCTTCCTCTGAAACAAGAGGAAGGCACTGTATGATACGAGAGACACCAACTCCGGTGATGCTGAATCTGGGAAATTTCCGAACGGGAACTAATGTAAATATGATGTGATGTTGAAAAAAATATTGGTGTTCCCTCCGCTGAACCGTTAGATCAGGGATTTCCTCCAGAATCGAGGGCAGAAATAGATGTTTCATTAAATATATTCAGATATTATGGAACGATAGCGTCGAGTGTCTTAGACTTATGGACCGAAATGGATTACAGGCACGAAAGGCAAAAAAATGCGTTCGGGAGGAGATATTGTTCAGAATGAAGAACCATAATCTGAAGGACTTTTTTTGAAAAATGTATTGAAATAATAGTATAAACTATTGTATGCTTAGCTCGTAGAATTCGGAAGAGTGAACACACAAACGTAATTCGTCAGAAAATCTTATTACTTTCATACGCTTTGCGCACGATGTGGTCATGGAAAGAATGAGAGTTAAGAGGAGGTGAGTAAATGATTAACCAATATATGACCTGTCCCTTTTCAAAAGGAAAATGCATTCAATGCGCAATTTACAGGGGCAGGCATGCAGAGATCTGTTTTGCTGCAGGTTATCATGGAGGAGAGTTCAAAGACTTGATGAAAAATATGACAAAACCAAGGAAAAACTCTACAGATGCAAAAGCTGAGTTTCCGGATCTCGCGGATACGTCTCCAAAGTGGCTTAAAGATGTTGAAAACTGTGTCATAGATTGAACACTGCAATGAAAAGGAGAGAAGCATGATACACGATTTTACGTACCTTAAACCTGGCTCGGTTAAAGAGGCGCTTGCTATGCTCGCTGAACACGCTGATGAATGTAAGGTCATCTGCGGCGGGCAGTCATTGCTCATTGTAATGAGGCAGGGTCTCGTTGCGGTAGACTACCTTATTGACCTCAAGGGTCTTGATGAGTTGAGTTACATCAAGTACGATGATAAAGATGGTCTCAAGCTTGGAGCTACCACAACCCACAGAATCATTGAAAAGTCGAACGTTATCAAAAAGAACTATCCGGTTCTCACGGCTATGGAAGAGAAACTTGCTTCAATACAGGTTCGTAACTGGGGCACAATCGGTGGAAACCTTGCCCATGCAGATTCAGCAGGTGATCCCGCCCCTGTCCTTATCTCCCTTGGCGCCAAGATAAAGCTTGGCTCAAAAAAGGGCGACAGGGTTATGCCCCTCGAAGATTTTTATACGGATCTTTTTGAAACTGCCATGGAACACGATGAGATGGTCCTCGAGGTTCACGTCCCACCGGCTCCTCCGAAATCAGGATCTGCATACCAGAAGTTTAATCTTCTTTCAAGCGATCAGGGCATTGTAGCGGTTGCGGCAACAGTGACTGCTGACAAGGGCGGCGTGTGCACTGATGCAAAGATAGTGCTCGGCAATGCAGGGGTTACCCCGATTCGGGCCAAATCAGGCGAAAAGATTCTTATTGGAAAGAAATTAACTGATAAGCTGATGACTGAGGCAGGCGAAGCAGCGGCCGGTGATGCCGACCCGGTTTCCGATATTCACGCCTCTGCAGATTTCAGGCGCCATTTGATCAAAGTTTTAACGAAACGTA
>JGI12104J13512_1000575_pt1 | contig 32736 bp, 28 predicted proteins | sample TerdegcTABiofilm_FD_13512 | JGI IMG/M metagenome (IMG submission 13512)
GGACATCAACCCTTGTGGGAGAAGGAGTAAGACCTGCTTCGGCAGGCATCCTTTGATGAACCAGAATCCCATGGATTTATCCGTGGGAGTATGTCAATTCTAATTACTTTCCAGTTATGGAAAAAAGATAAAAATAAAAAAAATGGAGAGGCTATGCTTTTATCTTAACACAGTCTCAAGACTTGCCCTGAATTGGTTTTCGTCTTCGTTGTTATAGAACGGCACGCCAGTTAAACGATATTTCTTGTCTTCGAACATCAGGGCTCTATCGCCAAAGTCCGCAGTAATTTCTGCCAAAAAGATCTCTTTCCAGTGATCATGCTCCTTAAGGTGGCTCCCTTTTGGCTCGATGAAAAGTTGATAAATGAACAACTCGCCGCCTTTCTTGCGCAGAAAAAGGACGAAGTCAGGTTGGAAGGCTTGACCATCAATATAATTGTAGATAGCAAAATGCCCTTCATTGCGCAGAAGATAGATGTCTTTGTATTGCGTTTGTAGCTTTTGCATTTGCCTGTCTAACATACGGATGAAAGCCTTTTCTTCGCTCGTTCCATAAACAGCGTTAAAAGCGAACCACTCTTTAGTAGAGACAAAATGCTCAAACTGTGCGTCTTCTGCCCCGCGTGGGTTGTTGGCGTCGAATTTCAGGATTTTGTCCTTGAAGACTTCTCGTATCCAATTGCGCCTGAAGTCGCGTGTGCCTTCATAATCGGTGACGTTAGCACGAATTTCTAATTCAATTTGACTTAGCAAGCCTAACATCGCGGCAAGTTTTTCGGCTCGGTTATCGTCCAATCCATATAGATTGCCTTGAAACGTAATCTCCAGACCACCGAGATAATCGTCCGACGCGATAAAGTCGCACATGGAGACAAGATGGGGAAAATAGCGCTTAAGTGTTGCAAAAGTGAAAAACGGGTTACGGGAAATTGCGGATTGAACAATGTTGCGCTCAATCTCCCGCACCTTCACATCCCGACGGGTTTCGTTTTTCACTGCCAGATCTTTTTTCCCGTTTTCCAGGGCGACGGTTGCGCCGCCGTGACCCGTGGCAATGACATGAACATAATTGCGTCTTCTTACACCAAAATCGGCAAAGGAATGGACGTACCGATAGTCTTTGGGGCAACGGTCATTGAGCCAGACAATCCCGTATTTATAAAAATCTGTCTTCTTGAAAAGCTCTTTCAGTTTCAGTTCGCGGGTTATTTCGCGTTTGTCCATCATACCTTGTTCAATGAGTGCCTTGCGAATTTCGGCAATATAGCGTGAATCATTTATACTGTGATAGTGCAATTCTTCCAGCACGCGCAGTTCATGCCCCAGATCGCCGTCGAATTTGCGGCGGAATCGGTTATTACTTGCTGACAGAACGAACGGAAAATAACGCGCCCCTCGGCCGATAAGTTGCGCTTCGGACATCGTGGTTGCGCCGATTTTTCCCTTGCCCGAGTCGCGTGTTTCATAACAGCGGACAATATCAAACAGGTTTAGCACATCCCAGCCTTCGTTGAGTTTCTGCACTGCGAAAATAGCGCGGATACGGTTGGTTCTATCTTCCAGCGTGTTAACGAGAATTTGATAGTCATCTTTTTCTTTCTCATCATTAACCGACAGACAAAAATCAGGGTGAAATTCCTGCTTTAATCGCTTGACCAGTTGCTCATCGCTGATGCCGTTCTCATCGAAGAATCGAAAGGCGCGCTGAACAAGCGGAATATTCGACTTGCGGATGCGGGCGACATGCTGTGCCGTAAGACCCTCAATGAGTTTGTGAAATTCGGCTTTATTTTCCTGTGATTGCGCGATGGTGCGCTGGGCTTTGAACAAAATCACGGGCTTGAGATTGATGCGGTATTTCGCTGCCACTTCCTGCTTGTACTGGCTCAAAATCAGGGCTTGCAGGATGCGCTCCTGCTGGTCAAAATCCGATTGAACGATGACGACATCCTTTGAAAAACCATCGTTGCGGAATTGAAGCAGGTCGTAGCGTATGATAACCTTATCCCGATATTTTTCCACCATCGCGGGCGTTGTGTAGTCGTGGGTAGCGGTAAACTCCAGCAACAGGTTATCTTCGTTCTGGGTGAAGATGCGCTCGACGGTGTTTTCCCAACTCTCGAACAATTCGCCCTGCCCCTTGGTTTTGACATTCATATGATGGGCTTCATCAGCAATTAAAACAACACGATGCTTGCGAAAGTCTTCAAAGGTGAGGGCGTTTTCCTTCTCGCTGGTCAGGTCGGAGTGGAGTTTTTGAATGGTGGTAAAGCAGATGTTGATGTCGCCGGGATTGATCGCTTCAAAGTTCTCGACGGGGGTGACGCGCACACGGCGATTTCCGATATGAATGTCTGTATTGAACAGATACTTTATGCTGGCGGGGTTGAGAAAGTTATCTTTGGTCTTTTCGATAATGTTGGTGGAATTGACAAAGAACAGAAAATTGCGGTAGCCCTGCTCGTAGAGATAGAGGATCAGCCCCGCCATGATGAGCGTCTTGCCGCTCCCTGTCGCCATGTTGAAAAGAAGGTGCAGGGGATAGGCTTTGCCCGGGAAGTCATTTTTGTAGCAATGAAAAAAGCGGGCAAAGGCTTCGATTTGGTACGGGCGCAGTTCGTATTTGGGGTTTAGATTTTGCGCCACACTGTCGGGGACTTCTTTTTTGAGAAAGCCCATACTGGACGCGGCGTCAAGTTGTTCATACAGAAATGGCTCAAGCATGGTTTGCCCTCATCACTAACTCAGGGACACTCGTATCCTTCTGGTAGAAAGTGACGCCTACCCGTTGAATATGATCAATCACATCAGGGTCGCTGATGTCGCCAAAGATGGACAGGTCAATCGTGTAAGGTAGAAGAAGTTCGTCGAAGTCGTCGAGGATTCTATAAATTGCGTTTTGCGTCAAATCCCTGCCTATCAGTGTCAGGTCAATATCCGAGCCGCGTTTATAGTTGCCTTTGGCGCGCGAGCCGTACAGGATCGCCTTTTCCACCTGTGGATAGCGAGTTAGAACAGTGCAAATCTTCTGGATGACGGATTGTGAAAGACCGTATTTCATGTACCCTCCTCCCGTTTCAGTTCATCCAGTTTGAGCCGCAGCGCCTCGAATTCTGCAAAGTAGGCGTTGCGAATAGCAGAAACAATCCTGGCGGCTATGGTTTCATCGTAAGTGTGCGAGGTCAGATTGCGGCTTTGAACCATGTCCATCCACACCTCGCCGTTCTTAAGCAAACCCGTTTTGAAGGCTGCACGGGTGGTGTCCCTTGAACCGTACAGATTTTGAACGCCGCGGCTTTCTAGAAAATCCTTCAACGTATTCCACGCCAACTCATGGGTGAATTCAAATGCTTGAACCAGACCCTGTTCTTCGAGTTTCGAAAGGGGGCGCTGTTTAGATAGTTCGACGGCTTCCCTCAATTGCGAAAGGGCCTTGACGAAGTGATTGAAACGTTGAATCCAGCGGATATCTTCAGTAGTATTCATAGAGATTCTCCATAGAACGCCTTGTTCAACGCCTTGTCTTCTGCGCTAACTTTGAATTGCGCATCGTCAATTTCCGTGAGATTCACATACAACTGGTTCTTGTCGAGTAATTCCGCCAGCAGGTGTTTTTGCTTTTCCAGCCCGTTTTCTTCCCTGCCAATGGCTTCAAAATCCCGCACAGCTTCTTCAGGCATTGCGGGGTTGACGTACCAGTTCAGGAACGAGTCTTCCGCCATTTCCCGCCAGATTTGCACGAGTTCTTCGCTGGACCTGGCGGCCTGGATGCGCTCCATGAAGGCTTCGTTGTACTTCATCAGTTCGCAATAGACGAAGTCGCCGCCGCCCTGCCAGTTGACGGATTTGGATATTCCCGATTTATCGCCGTTGATTACATTCTGCAATCGGACAACGCTGTCATTTTCGCCATATTCGAGTTGTTCAATACCAATATATAGGCGTCCCATTTTATGAGCGACAGCGCAAGTCGTACCTGACCCACTAAAAAAATCTAATACCAAATCACCTTGCTCAGTTATCATAGTTATTAATCTTTTCACTAAGTTTTCGGGTTTTTTGCCTCTTCGAAGTTTTACTCCACCTTCATTAGCTAAATCTGCTTTAGGAATTGAACTGTGATTCCAGAAATCTGAGAGTTTATTCGTTTTGATAATTTTTCTTTTAGATATTTTCGCACTATCTTTAAGCCAAACGAAGACTTGACCATTAAGGTAGTATGACGTAATTACTTGCCCTTTGTTTTTACCTCTTGCTACCAAATATTTAGCAGAATAGAAGCCATCTTGACAATATCCAAGAATTTTGTTTTGAAATTCATTTTCTTCTTGGATGCTTGTATTACGAAATATGTTTTCAAACTTATTCAAGTACTCATTGTAAATTTCATCATACCTATCTGTCCAGTTTTTTAGAGAAATTGTACCGATTTCAAAATTTGAATGACGAAAGATAACAACTTCCTGTTTTGTGGATGGAGCAATGAATCTGGCGTGCTCAATGCCATTATCAATACTGATCAAATACTTGTTATATCTTCGCATGTCATCTATGTTAAATTCAATTTCACCAGATAGATCAATTGGGTTGAAGTGTTGTCTTGATTTTGCATAACATAGAATGCTTTCATGGGTATTGACTAAGAAATCTCCTCCTTGTCCTAATCCTGACACGCCCGAACGTTCATATGCAATGCTGGCAAGAAAATTCTCTTTACCGAAAATTTCATCACATAGAATCTTCAAATATGCCTGTTCTATATCATCAATTGAAATGAAAATGCAGCCTTCTTGTTTTAGAAATTGGTTAGCTATCTCCAACCTATTTTTCATAAAAGTAAGCCAACTAGAATGTCTGAAATTATCATTATAGAAATTATCCTCTTCTCTGTTATACGGCGGGTCAATGTAAATCAACTTCACCTTTCCGCGAAACTGCTGTTTGAGGGTATGCAGGGCAAGCAGGTTGTTGCCTTTTATAATCAGGTTTTCACGAATTACCCCGTTCTCGTCGCGTTTGAAGTCCGTCACCTCCTCTTTACCGTTAGCCGTGTAACGCCTGAAATTGGTCAGCACTTTAGGGTCAAGCAGGCGGTTGATTTCATCCTGCGCCAGCACTTCGTTGAAAAAAATTTCCTTGCGTTTTTCTTCTTCCTTCGTCTGCCCGCCTTCCAGCACGCAATCCTTGTAAGGCCAGGCCAGCGCCACCTCGCCGCGTTCACGCAGGTATTTGCCGCCAATGGTCAAGCCGATGCGGTTGCGAAAGCGGGTGTAGGAGTTGTCCAAAAAATTTTTTTGCGAGATATAGTCAATGAAGGTATTGATGTTGAAAATCCAATGCCCTTCGATTTCGTCAAAAAACTTGGCTTTGATTTCCTTGTTTGAAAGGAGCAGCTTCACAAGGCCATGGTCAATCTTCCAGGCACGATCTTGCACGGCGGCAAGAACCAGTTCGCCATCGTCATCCACAAAGCGCAGGTCGGTTTTGAGAAGGTTTATTAGTTTCGTGCTAAATGACATTTTTTACTCCTGTGTTTTATTAAAGTTTCGATTGAACGAAACGGCATAACATTATTTTTCACTTTTCTTCCATATATAGAAGGATTATATATGTGTTGATGGGTTAGTGTCAAAAGAAATAGCTGTATCATAATCCCTCTGTAGCTTCTATATAATATTCCTTTTCAAGGAACGCCCTCATCTTTTCCCCTGAAGGATAAAATTTTTTCGGTGGGAAAAGTTGACAAGGCAAGATAATTGCCATTATCGTCTCAAATCAACAGAAATGGCCTTATAAGGAGGGTGAAGGGCAAAGGTATATAAAACATCAACTATGTGCCAAAACGTGCGTCTACGAGCCTGCTATGAGGTTCTATATTTCTTAGCAAAAGACTGAACAGAAAAAAGATATTTGATCGAAAAATTGGCCACAGATTTCTATGCTTCGAAATTGTTTGTAAAAAAAATAGAAAAACCACAAAAAAAAGGGGAGAGCGTTTAGGCTCCCCCCTTCAACATTTAACTTTATTTGTCTTGGGTGATTGGATTTAAATACGAATCACATACCCCACCCAACCTTCTAAATTTTTTATCTTCAAGTATCTTTTTTCTGAAACAACTAAAAATCTTGTGGCACCTTTTGGTTGTTTCTTCTATGTCCTCAGCCAATCCGAGAACATAGCCTTTATCGATAAAGTATCCAAGGTAATCTTCTTTTATATAGTCATATCCTGTTGGAGTGATAATTCTTACCATCATGATAGCCTCCTTTGTTTTAGTTTATTTTAGGTTTTTGCTTTATTTTGTTTGGTTTTGGGGGGTTATTTTTTATTTGTCAAACACAGCAAAATCAAAATCTTCGTCATAAAAAAGAGTGTTTTGTTTTGTCTTGTTGTTTAACCATGGAAAATCCTTATAAAAATTATATTTTCTTTTATTTCTTGGGAGGTCCATAACAGTCTCTACCTTCCATGAGGGGGTTGTTCTGTGCCTTAGCTTATATAGCTTAAAGGGTTTAATTTCATAATCAATCCCTTCTTTCGCTCTTACACCAGAAATTTCTAAAGCCTTTTCCATCATAGCTGGTGTGGAGGCAAACCATCTTCCTAAATTAGCCTTTCTAAAATCAAACACAGAAAGTGGTCTTCCCTCTGATCTCCATAGATATACAGCTTCAGGAGACATATAAGCAAAAGCAAATTCGCCTTCAGCAGAGATAAATTTTGTTACTTCTGCTATTGCCTCTTCCAGACTTTTTCCTTTTTTCTGCAACTCCTGCAAAGCCCAAAAGAAGGTCTCAGAATCCACATCTGCCACTGAACACCCGAAATTTTTAGACATTTTTTCGCACAACTCATCTTTAAAAACCCCATTGTGCATTCCAAAATGCCATATTCCTTTTACTCTAAAGCCAAAAGGGTGGGAACATCTATCAGACTGTTCCCCAGAAGTCATATACCTCACATGGATAAAGGCAAAATTGAATTTTCTTTGCCAAAGGAAGTCTGCATATCCTCTGACAAGAAAGTCTCTTCCTCTTATCCCTTTTTTCATTATATGGTTTGTTGCTGTTTTTAAATCTTTAAGAACAATACCTGTTCCATGGGGGTTGCTCTTCTCCTCTGCCATGATAAGACCGCGAAGAATTGCAGAAACCCTCCTATCTGAAACAGGACCTATATAACCCGCTATCCTACACATATGACCTCCCTGTAATAATTATCTTCTTCGTTTTGCAATCTTTCTAGTTCGTTTTGCAATTCTCTCATTTTTTTTATTGCCATTTCTCTTATGATATACCTGGCAGCGTATCTTGCGTGGTAACAGTACGAGGTATGTAAATTTCTTCTAACATTTGAATTTCTTCTAACATTTGAATTCCTAGCATAAGAACATCTACAAACAGGAATTAGCGAACCATCCTCGTTAGTTACAATATCTACTCTTCTTCCATCCACCTCTACTTGGGCCCTTAAAATAGGTATTTCTGCGTTATCGTCAAGATCAGCAGGGTTATCAACAAGATTATTGATAAGAAGAGTAATTGAATTTACATCTATCTTTTTATTCACCCTTCCTTTTGCAACACTATATAATTGCTCACTTTCAGGTATCCAATCTAGTCCTCCGCTAGACCAGTGCCATGGCAAATTCCAGTTTGTATTCATGCTTCCTATTATCGTGGTTGCCTTTTCGATTATTTCTGTAAGTTTTCTTATTCTTCTTATCTGGGCAATACTTACACCATTAACAACAGCAGGGGGGCTTATATTCGGTACTTTTTCAGGATGCTTTTCCGCCTCCTCCCTAAAATGGTTATACCTTGCAATAAGATATTCTTTTGTTTCCCTTAAAAACTGGCAGGCATTCTCTCCAAAGCCAATTTTGTCAAGAAAACCAGAAAAATTGTTTTTAGGGACATCGCGATAAGTAAACCCTTTCCTAACAGCATCATAGATACGAAGAACAAGCGTGGTCCATGCAGTCACCTTTTTCCAATCTGTTGTGCAGTTAAAGAGCCTAAATTCTACAGTTCCGTGTCTTTGAAGAGCATCGAGATTTATGCTATAGTATCTTCCTACCGAAATTTGCTCTTCATATAATACATCATTTAAAACATTATCAGTAACCGCACGACAGAAACCATTATTTCTTCTTGACGGAGAAACAAGATACCACATATAAGGCATCTCTATCGCCGCCCATACAAGCAACAAATTTGTTCTAAACTCATTGTCAGCGCTATACATATCAAGGTGAATATGCGTTCCTGCTGACTTCACATAATCAGCGCCAACCTTATTCCAAATCTCAAGAACCTGTTTTAGCTGAAGAAATCCTCTATATCCCAATAACTTGGGGGAAACGAGCTCAATAGGTTGATACCTTTTATTGCCTATACTAACAGAATTGTCAGCAGAGATCCTCCATTCGTTTGCCGCTCTAGTACCGCCGGTATAGCCTGTTTCTGTCACTACTATCCCTTTTTCAGTAAGAGCTTCTCTAAATTCATTTTTATTTTTTACATTTCCCTCAAGTTCTACTCCGTAATGAATAAGGGGCAATAGTGAAGGCTTTTTTTGATTCTTTAAAAACCATGTAAGCTCTGGATACGATATCCCTCTAAGTTCAAGAAGCTCTCCTATCAAGAAATAGGCCTGAGCATTAGAAAGATTTTTATCGTCTACCCCCAAAGTTTTAAGCAAAAACTTCTGCCAGTCTGACGGTGGTTTTCCTGTATAGGGAATTTTACCGTTTTGCGACAAATAATCCCTGATGTGTTTGCAGGTCGAGAATGGATTATTTCCGTTTTGGGTGCCGTTTTGCAGAAGAAATGATGGACAGGTGCATACATACGATCCATCCGGTGCTTTTTTGATATAAAATTTTCCGTTAAAATTCCCTGACACTATCTGATATTTTTCTTCCAGGGTAGGTCTATTTGTCTTTTTTCTTTTCAGTTCTTGCAGATCCGCCAGCACTGCTTCACATGAGGGGCATACCATTGTGCCTTTTGGAAGCTCCACAGAACAATTTTTGCAAATAATAGCCATAATTAACCTCCTTTTTATTTTTTTATTTTTTGGGATTCTTTTGGTTTGTTTTTTTGAGGTTTATTGCGGGGAAATTAGAAACAATAGTACAAAAGGTAGTCTTTCTCCTGTCCCTTTGCCCATTCCAAATCTTTTCTTAATGAATCACGAACATTGTCATCGCGAACAATATTCAACATATTTTCTATATCTTCTACGCGGATTTCGATAAATCCGCTCATGTCAGTATTGAGCTGCTCAAGCAGCCCATTACTGTCAAGATAATCTACAATCTCCTGATCATGCCAGAGATTGAAACTTTCTCCATCAAAAAAAATTTCCTTTACTCTATACGCTCTTACACTCATCTTGCCTCCTTTTTATTTTTTTGGTTTTTGGTTTGATATAAAAATGAATCTTTTATAATAATTTCATTATGTTGCGACTTTTACCATACCTCCTCTACATACTCATCGCCTTCTTCGTCTATTCCTATCCTATCGCTGTATATTTCGGCTTTCTCATCCTCAACACCTCTATCTATTGCAATTGGCGTATCGTAGTCTCTGATATAGACGTCTATATCTGAAGGGGCTACAACATCAACTACCATGCCACCTTTAACCGAGACTATAACTTTTCTCCTTGAAGAAGGTGCTGTTTCCATTGTTTTTTCTGTAATTGTTTTTTTTCTTTCTGAGATAATCATTCTCCTGCCTCCTTTCGCAAAATTTGAAGTAACCTATAAAAATCTTTTATTCCTTTATTTTTATAGTGCTGACTCAAGTCTTTTGTCTGAATTCCCTCCTCCTGGAACATTCCAGTCAATTCTTTCTGGATTTTTTGTCCTGCTCCATGGCTATCATTGTCCAAAGCAAGAAGAATAAGTTCAGGTCGATTTTTTCTAACAAAATCAACGACCTTGTTTTTATTTCCAAGGCCATTCATTGCCAATAACGAGAAATTTCCCTTTACCAGCCTCATCATTGCAAGGCAGTCAAAGATGCTTTCTGTTATAGCAATATGTTTGCTGTCTCTTTTATAAAACCATGTCTCTTTTCTGAAAAGAGACAACCTTTTTAAATTCCCATTGTCCAAGGGCCTGCACTCCAACCCTCTCGGATTGTTTCTATCCGGACAGGGGAAGGCAACATATTTGTGTTTTCCAAGATAGAGCATAAAGGCTCCTGTGCCTGCGGGGAGGTCGAGGTCCACAGATTTAAAATAGCCGTCCATTTTTACAGGTTTGATTTTTGGCCTAACCCTCGGCGGTGAAGGTTCTATCTCTATTATTTTTTTTGCCGGGACATCTCTTGGCAGCAGGTCATAAGCCTCAATTTCGGCTAATGCCTCCCTGTAGGAGCAATTATATAGCTTCCTGAAGAAGCTTATGATGTCCCCGCCTTCGCCGGAACCAAAATCAAACCAGCTATTTGACTCCGGGTATACAGCAAAGGATGCTGTTCTTTCTTCTCTGAAAGGGGATTTAAACTTAAAACATCTTCCCTCTCTGCGCCCCTGGCCCGATAGCTCCATGAGAACATCGAAAAGATTGACTTTAAATTCTTCTTGTGTGTTTTTCATGTTTTTACCCCCTCTCGACAGAAATCATGTCGTAAAATTTGGTTTCGCTACACCAATTTTCTTTTTTCTCCTCATCTTGGTGGATTTTTTTTCTCAACTCTCTTGCCAGAACTGACCATCCGATATTGATCATTGCGTTTTTCAATTTTTTTTCTACCTTTAGTAGAAAATCCTCTGCTTCTAACCTTGTTAAGCTAATACCTTGAGCATCAGCCTCCTCTAAAACATCGTTCACTGACCAGGTTACCCTGGCATATTTGTTGTGCCTCATGTGCACCTCCTTTGGTTTTTTGGTTTGTTTTGGGTTTTTTTTGATTAGAGGGTTTCTATCCTCTAAAGTTTGTTCGTGACCTACTAACGATTGTTATATATAAGTATTACTTTCGGAAAAACGGTTGTTGGTTGCTATAAACCCCAAAACCCCCAAAAAGTTAAAACATTCAAAGCAGACCTGCCTGAAACAGGCAGAAGTAATACCTGATATAGAGAAAATAGATAAGATATTTTTAATAACTATCAATATGGAGATAAAATGTCGTTTTTTAATAACAACATCATAAACAGCCCTGCTAAATATATAGAGCCCATCCCTTACGCAGACACCGCCGACCCTGTAGGCTATCTTATGGAGCTGTCAGAAAAGAATAAAAACCGCAAAAAGATAGATTCTAAAAAGGGTGTTCATGTAGGATTAGTAGTTGACAAAGAGATACGTGGGTATAAACTAAAAAATTACATACCCCGTGACTTCTGGATAGAAGATACCATAAGACCTCGCCATATGTGCTGTTTTGGCACAACAGGCACAGGTAAAACAAAATTAATGACCTATCTTATTTATCAGGATATTCTAATGGGAAATAACGTAGCCATTTTAAACCCCAAAAGTGACCCTTTTGGAGGAGGCAAACCTGGCAACGAACTGTTATCATATATTGTCCAGGCATGTGTTCAGGCAGGCCGTCTTGATGAACTGCTTGTCATCATGCCTGTCTTTCCTGAGTGTTCCATAGAGCTTAACCCTCTTCAAAGATATATTATGCCTGATGAATTAGTAGAACACGTTATCTCAAGTGTTAAGGCGAAAGAAAAATACTATGAAGATGTTGCATCTGAAGTATCAACAGCAATTATCACAAGCATGATTGCCCAGGCAGAGGCAGATAGAAGAGACCAGGTAATAAACCTCTTAGACATAAAAGAAAAGGTGGACTACAAATCTTTGCAAGACCTTGGCAATATAATGGAATACAATTACAAAAACTTCCCTGACCCTGGCGTTCGGGAAAAGATAGAGGAAGCCCTACTTACAATACGGCAGATTGGACAATCCCCCCAGGACTTTTTTGCAAAGGTATCCTCATCCTTACGGACAGTTCTTACGACTATGACCTCGTCAACAACAGGCAAACTTATAGGCAGGGCGCGTTCAAATGAGTTTGTAAAGCGTATTGAAAACAACGAAGGGGTTATTTTCCTCTGCAATACCGATAACCTCCTTGCTACAAGAGCCTCCCATATCGTCAATAGAATCATTATTTCAATGATAAAGACCATGGCAGGCCGTGCAGGCTCAGGAGGCACCACGTTCTCAAGACCGCTTTCTGTTTATATTGACGAAGGACATAATGTTCTCTTTAACGGCATTGAAGAGCTATTCAATAAAGGACGCTCTGCACGGGTATATATACACTTCTTCACACAATCCCTTTCGCAGATGATAGAGGCAATAGGAGAACCTGCGACAAGAAGTATAGAAGATAATATAAATACATGGGTTTTTATGAGGATCAACTCCCCTGAGACCATAGAATACATAGCAAAGTCATCCCCCGAAATCGAGACATGGTCGCCATTTGTATCTGTGGGCGATGGCGACATGAGCGTTACTTTAAGAACCGATAAACTCCCTGTCTTCAGACAGGAATGCTTATCCAGGCTTAGACAAACCTTCTACTATTTAAAATGCGGAACAACAATTAATGAAAGGGAACAAATAAAATATTATAAAGGACAGGTGCCTACCATACCGCCCCCTTCTGTCAGGGTAGTTCCACCTATAAGTAAAGAGATAACCGGTGATTGAAATGCGCAAAGGAACTATTATTACTATCGTTACTATTCTGGCAACTATGTGTCTCTGCATCCTGGCAGGGTATATTGTTGTTAAACCATCTGAAGTAGATACTCTTTTGAAACAGGGTGTTCTTCCCAGGCTAATATCATGGAGCTGCCTTATTGTTGGCTCTTATGGACTTGCACGTGGAAGATTCTCATTTATAGTGACAGTGATGTTTTTCGCTATCTCATTCTTTTTCGCATACATTGGCGTTCATACGCCTTTTATAAAAACATTTTATTGAGTAAAAATATTCTATTAAAGACTAATTCTATTAAAAACTGTTCTATCGAAAATTATATTCCCCTGTAAGAAGAACTTTCACTTTCAGGGGATGGGAGAGCATCAATAGAGCATTTTAACTAATTTTCCTTGCAAAATCATCAAAGTTATCAAACCAGTAGCGTCTGTAATTTTCCCCTACTGAAGCTAATCCGCCTTGCGCAGGCATAAGTAATAATCTTGTTTGAATATTTAACCCATTCGACCCACTAAAAGGAAATTTTTTGCTTTCTTTTGTTTCTTTTATTTCAAATATTTCTGAATAATAATCTATTTTTTTATTTATATCCGAATAAGCTGTCCCGTGCGGGTCAACAAATAAGATTAAATAATCATTTCCTTTTTGCAGCCAGAAAATGAAATCCGGATGATAATTATCCATCCTATTTTCCTTATGATTGTAATAAGGTATGAATACCTCGTCCAGCGTTTGGTCAAGTTTTGAGAACATCCACCAATCAAATTGAGTAAATACATTATCGGTTTTATCAAGATATTTTTCCAGTTGCTCGATAAATTTTACTTCGCTACCAACATTGATAATGTGATTGAGATAATCAATCTTTTCTGTTTCTGAAACTATTACTGGGAGATAGTAGTGGTTGGCTAAATATTTAATATGAATTTTTTGATTCTTCATCTCAAAATTTCCTGCCTGCTTAAACAAAATCGTTTGTCGTTCAAACTCCTCTCTAGGAATTTTGCCATACTGCTTATCCAGCTCTTTTTGTCTTTCGGGATAGCATCTGACTTCTTCTATCTTTCTTTTTATTTCTTCGTACTTTTCGCCGTCGCTGAACCTGATTTTTTCAAAATGCACAATTTCCTTTTCTAATTTCTTAAACTTCTCAAATTCCTTGTTTTTGATTCCGAAATAATCAAAAACCCGCTTAAGAATCAGCTCTGGTTCAAAGAGTGAATTCCTCTCGCTAAAATCATAACACTGCTCTTTTTTAACAAAACTTTCTTTTACCTTCTTTAAAATTTTCACTTCGCAATCATATTTAGCCACAGCGACTTTATCGCCTAAAAATTCATAATATTGCGAAGTTATATCAAAATCTTCGTTGCTGATAAGATATTTTTGCAGATCCTTTTCCTCGGCAAAAATCTTCTCAGTAGTTTTATAAAACGGCACTAAAAGCAGATGATCTTTTGCTTCGGGATTCAAAATAAACTCTTTACCCAAGTTTATATCTTGTTTCTCTGCTTTCAGCGTTGCGATTATCTCCTTCAAGTTTTGGGCATTAGTGCCAAAAACAAATAAGCTTTCAATCGGCAAGGTCAAATTTTTTACCCTGTCAAATAACTCTTTCGTTACAACCCCGGCATTAAACAAATTCTGGAGCCGCTTCCTCTGGTATTTCTGTGGTTCTATTCGGATACCCCTACCAACTGATTGCAAAACGAATTTCTTAGCGTCGCTTCCAACTCCGATATTCACAAACAAGAGCAGGTTTGGTCTATTAGAGTCCCAACCTTCATAAAAAGAACGAGAACCCATTAAAATATTTATATCTGAATCATCGTGGTTTATTTGTCTAAAATAACTTTCGTTTTCAAAACTTTCATTTATCTCATATCCCTCTAGCTTATCTTTTAACCAGCCTGAAATATCGCCGATCTTGATTAAAGCAAATGGTTTATCAGTCGTCATTAATCTGAAAATCAATTCTTGCCTATTGCCAGGTATTTTCAAAACTTCAATATTTCCCGGAGTTTTGGCGTTTAAAACATATTTCAAAATATCTGCGTAATCCAGTTTTGAAATCAAATCAGAATTCATGCCACAATCTAAGCCTTCAGGGATATAAAACTTTGGATTATCTATAAACTCTTGAATAAGTTCTTCTTTTGCTTTTTTAAACAAATCCTCCCTAATTTCATTTTTTGCAACCTTTTCTAATTCCCTGAAAAATAATTCCAAATCTGATTTTTCCACATCAACGGAATTAACCAACGTCAAAAGAAGCGGACGATGATAGAGTGAATTATCGATTTCTCTAATTTTTTCAAAATACTTATTGATATAAGTTAATAACAAAAGCGTTTTTAAAATGATTTTTTGTTTTTCAATCGGTGAAAAATCTCCTTCCCCGCGAAACGCCTTAATCTCAGCAGCCGATACATAAATATGCTTACCGTATCCTTCTTCAACAAACTTTGAAAGATTAAAATTAAAAGCGCAGGTTGCAAAGTCTCTTGGATCGGTGAAGGTTGCGGAAAAATTAAATAAAAATCCATTTCTTGAAAGTATGGAGTATAAAATTTGCCGTTTGCTGTCTTCCTTGTCGCCTTTGTGCGCCTCGTCCAAAAGAATATACCACCGCCCGCCGTTGTCGTAGTTTTGAAAATTAACAATTTTTTCCTTGTGTTCATCGGAAATCAAATCAGAACGGTAATAAAAAACGGTAATCTCGTTTCTGGCAAACGGCAAGGCGTTTTCCCGCTTGACGCTCTCGTAATCCCTTAAATTTTTTAGATTTATTTTTGTGTCAAAATTAAAGCTGTTAAACTCCTCAATATGATTTTTGAATTGGTCCAAAAGGTCATCACGGTGCGCCAGAAAAAGAATATCCCCTGTAGGTAACTCCTTTTCAGCAATGAGCTTGCCTAAAAGTTCAATCAGTTTAATGATAATCAATGTCTTGCCTGAACCGGTTGCCATCCAAAAACTCATCCGATTGATAAAATAAGCAAAGGAGATTTTTGAATCTATGGCGGGATAATCTCTATCGTATTCTTGCAAGTATTTTGCTGTCTTTTTGCCTTCTTGTTTTTTCAAGTCATAGTCAAAATTTTCCGATAAACCATTAACTTGATAGAGATAATATAAATCTTCTTTGTTTTCTTTTTGTTCTTTGAAATAAAGCCATAAACCTTTAAGCGCATTCTGAAGCCCTTGTTTTTGAAAATCAAAAAGTATTTTGTCTCTTGAAAATCGGCTAAAATCAAACCCTTGCCACTTTACTGGCAGGTTTTCAAAAGAAATATCATCTGCGATGTTTTGAAGATATAGCTTTGACATATTTACCACCAAATCAATGGCTTAATTAATTTATAATCCAAATCTTTTGTGTTTACTTTTGTTCCGTCTTCAAACTCTACCTCGCCATCGCTTACTTTCTTAATCCATTTACCAGTAAGGTTAGATAAAGTTTCGACAATGTCTATGTTCGGATAGAGTTGAGATAAATCTACTTTGACTTTGTTTTTCTCGTAATCAATTTCCAGCACTTTAAGTATTTTTTCGTCTTTCATAAAGACATATTCCTGATATGGAGTTTTTGAAGGCGAATTAAATAAATCGCCATCTTCATACTTGCAATTTGCTAATGCTTCCTCATATTGTTCAAGCTCATAATATTTGAAAAATCCGCCACCTTGATATTTTTTAACATCTTTTGAGATGCCGGATTTATCGTAAGCCAAAACTTTTTTCATTCGTGGTAAAACTACAGTATAAAAATGTTCTCCCATTTCTACACCAAGCCATCTTCTGCCGAGTTTGTGTGCTACGGCAGTTGTTGTCCCAGAGCCAAGGAAGAAGTCCATAACTAAATCGCCTTCGTTGGATGTAGATTCTATAACACGTTTCAATAGTGGCTCAGAATTCTCCGTAGAAAATCTCCAACCAAACGAATATCCAGAAATATCAGTCCAATTAGAATCAAGTGGAGTCATTTCTGATTCTAAATATTGGGGGATACCTTTTTGTCTATTGCCAAAGACATCAATATATTCATAATCTTCATTTATTCTAATTCTGTTTGCATTATTAAGTTTATTAAATTTGTCCTGCGAAAATCTCCAGTGATTATTATCTGGTGCTATAAATTTTCTATTATTGATTACTATTATGTTTGCGTCTTTATTCTCTTTTGGAGAAATAGCATTAACCCATTTTACTTCTCTATCTCTTTCCTTAAATACTTGATTGAATTTAATTCTTTCTCCACTGCCATAGAAATAAAGCACATCGTATGCTGGATTAAATCTTTCGGGGACATTTGTCCCTTGGTAATTAACCTTTCGCAAAGCAATCTCGTTCCTGAAATTCTCTTTCCCAAATATCTCATCCAGCAAACATCTTACAATCCAATTCCCATTGTAATCACACCTAACAAAAATGCTTCCTTTTTCATTCAGCCAATCTTTAGCAAGCTTCAATCGATTTTCTAAAAGTGTTGCCCAATTAGCATCTTTATAATTTGTTCGGTATAAAAACTGATCTGATGAATCCAAATTAAACGGTGGATCAATATAAATTGTCTGCACTTTTTCTTTGAATTTCGGCAGGATTGTGTTTAATGCCTGATAGTTTTCGCTCTTTATCAGCCAGCCGTCTAATGACTTGTCTAAGTCCTCAAACTGGTTCAAAATCTCAAGCTCTAAATCCTTGAAATATCTTGTATCAATCGGTGTTTTAGGATTATCCTTGTCTATGCCTAATTCCCCCCACTCCTCAACCTGCTCTTTGTAGTTTTTATGCCTTTTAATTTTCTCAACCAGGGTTTTATCTTTTATCCTATCTAGAGTAATTACATAATTTGAGTTTTTGACAAACTTCGGCTTGTTCCATATCTTTACTAACTCATCTTCAAATTGCGAAACGAAATCAATGATTTTGAAGGCAATGTCTTTTAGGATTTGTAATTCATTTACTCTGTCCGCGTCCCATTCTTTCGCCCCTTCCCAGAAATATTGATAACTCCAGAGTTTAAACTGCTCCTGTAAGAATGCTTTGGCGTTTTTGTTAATAAAAAAATCAACTTCACTTTGTTTTTCAAAAACCCTGAAAGCTCGCTCCAGTTGGTCTTCAGTAATAGCAATACCCTTTCTCTTAATGGCTTTGAGTATCTCGTCCTGTTTAGTTTTCGTTCCTTTTTCAGAATACAAAACGGCAAAAACAATCGTGTTGTCTTCCCTGATTTCTTTCAATTCATAAATCAAACTTCGTTTTTCATTAGCTTTTTTGCTTTCTATTTTTGAAGCGTCAAAATAGAATTTGAAGCCGTCAAACTCAACCGGCAAACTCCTGAAAATCCGGTCAGTCTTGACATAGTAGAGCATCTGCGTTTTCCAGAAAAGAATAACATCCTTTTCATCGGTATAAACCTTTTCGTAAATGTTGTTATGAAATGGCGTTGAATTGAAGTATATTGAGCCACTTTCGGTAAAATAGCGACTGAAAAAGGAGTAAAGTTTATCAAAAAGCTCATCCTTAAAATTAGGGTAGCTTTTTAATGCCTCTTCAATATCTTTTTTGAGAATATCCTCAATTTTGCGGTAGTAATTGGATTTAATCCTCATCAAAATAACAAAACCGCCTTCGCCTTCAATCTTGGCACCAATGAAAACATCCTGAAGTGTTTTGTAAAATTTTTGTTCCTTGGTCATATTTGACACTCCTACCTTTAGGGAAAGGGGTCTTTGCGTAGAATATAACCCTTTCTTTTTTTATAAACCCTTTAGTTTTTTTTATAAACCTTTTTTCTCATTTATATTACTTCTTAACCTTTCAACCACCCCCCAAATTTATCTTTGATAGGTCAGGATAGTATTGCTAAAAAAGTGAACCACCCCCCTATGACAAAAAACTTTTTTGGTTGTATTTCGGTAATATATCATATGGACAAAAAAAATGAGTGGTAAAACAGGAACAGTTGTTACATCACAGGAAAAAAGTACAAAGGCAAAAAGCTTTCTCCATGCAATAGCAGAGATTGAGCAGATTTCTGCCTCAGAAATAGAGATAGACCTCCCGCCAGGCGCCTTTCCCACACCGTCTAAATTTTCCTTTTCTGATGTGGCAGTTAAACATGCGGCAATAACAACAGCCACTACCTTTCTCATGGCCCCCTTTAGTATGATGGTAGTAGAAAAGCTCCTTCCTATCTTCGGCAATTCAAGCCCCGGCATACTGGATATATTTTTTGCATATCTTTTATCCGCTGCCCCCGCTATATCCTTCGTTCTTTTTTTCGCCTATGTTATCAGCAACATCTATATCCGTGGAAGTGTTACTAAATCCCTTTTGAATTACTATATCCATTCTTATATTATAACAAAATTCGTTGCAACCTTTTTTTTTCTTATGTTTTTTGCTATTGTTTATAAAACTGTTTTTTCTCAAGCAAACATACATTCTTTTTCAAAAAGCATTCATGATGTAATAAGTGTTATATCAAAAACAAAAGCACTATCTGCATACGAATGGTCATACACATGGCTTGTATATTTCAAAAGCGTGCTTATGCCATCCGCTATATATTCCACAATAATTCATATCTGCTGCGCGTTGCTGCTTGGCGCTGCCTACCTGAGATCATACCTTATCTCTAAAAAGATAGACTTGCTCAGAAGAGAGTGGGAGTAGAGAGGGGATGATACAGACAGTACTTATTCTTGCATTAGGAACAATTATAGCAGCTATAATCTATACCTTTCTAAACGGTTCAAAACAAAAAAGAAAAGAAATCGTTATCCCCCTCCAAGACCTTTCAAGGATATGGGTAGTATTAAACAAAGGCATGGAAGAAAAATTTGATGAGGACATAGAGAAAGAACAGAAAAATCTTGATCCTGATCGCGAAACCCTTGTTGATATTACACCTAATAATAACCCTGAATCTGACGTTAAACTTGACGTTAAACCTGATGATAATCCCATTATTGACACAACATTTTATGAAGAATGTATAGCTCCCTATATAGATATGTTAAAGGCAAAAAACCTAGATATAGTTGTAAAAAAACTTCTAACAATTCTTGATAAATACAAGGATACTTCCTCTATTGTACAAAAACCTTATGATGAAGAAACAGGAGACCTCTATATTATTCTCGATGCAATCAAAAGCATCAATATAAGAGATCATACCTATTCAGTTACAAGAATACTTATAGATTCTATTAAAGATGCATACCCTAATTATAAAGAAATTATGCCTATTGCAATTATTGCAGGTCTTGCCCATGATCTAGGAAAAATCAAAGAACTAACTAATAAGGAAGAAAACCACTCTACTTTATCAGTACAGGTATTTGCAGAGATAGTTAATGAAATTATGGAAAATATATCTGAAGATAAGCAACCAAACAAAACTATCTTGGAATTAGCAGTTCAGGCCATAAAAAACCATCACACACAAACTACCAACCAACTTACAACCCTTCTTAAGAAGGCTGACCAAACCGCAAGAGGGTATGAACTTATGCTGCGAGCTAAAGGTATGAAAGTGATGTCTTTTTATACCTGGTTTAATGTTGAAAAATACATAAGCAGCTACATAGTACCCGAAATTAACGTTACACAGGGAAATACCTGTCGTGCGTTTTCATATAACGGCGTTGTATATGTTCGGACAGAATATTTACACGAAGCAGCATACAGAATGTGTACAGACCTAAAGATTATTGATACCTTTCTTCTTTATGAATCAGAAAAACAAAACGTAATTAGAAAGATAGTTACAACACTTAACGATGCAGGATATATCCATGATATGCTTCAATCTCCACGCATATCCATGAAGTTTGAGCTTGTCATGAAAATGGGTGGTCCAAAAAAGAATATTTTAACGTTAACCCCTTTAAAAGGCGATAGTTTTGATTTGCAGAATCTTGAACAAAAAAAGACTGATTTTCTTATTCACATTGAGGACGTCAAAAAAATCGAAAAATAGACATAAAATAGACATAAAATAAACATATCTCTCTTAACCACAAATACCTCAACTACAAACAAAAAACTTCAAAAGGTAATACTTATATATAACAATCTTTAGTAGGTCACGAACAACCATTAGAGGATAGAAACCCTCTAATCAAAAAAAACCCAAAACAAATCTAAAAAACTAAAAAAACCAAAGGAGGTAGTCTATGAAAATTTTTCACACAGGAGATGTTCATTTTCAGAACTCTCCTCTCTTAGATGAGATCAAGAAATGTGCAGTCAAGATAATAGAGACTGCCAGGGAAGAAAAACCCGACATGGTAGTTATTGCGGGGGACCTTTTCGACCATGGGGTCCAGCTTGGCTCTCCGGCCTCTATCGAGGCGGTTAAGTTTGTACAAACTTTAGGAGATGTCTCTCCGATAATAATCATCAGAGGGACTACAACCCATGACACCGAAAAAGCGGTGATTGTGATGAAGGAGATAAAAGCAAAAAATCCTATTTATTCGACCGAGAGGATCGAACAGGTAGGGTTTTATCCAAATGGGTTTGCCCCAATCAACGCCAATGATGGCTTAGGGGTAAATGGCTTATTAGCAGTTATTAGTTGTTTCCCAACAGTATCGAAAGCGTGCATAGCCTCTGTGTTAAACCCAGAGGATATGTCCTGTCTGGGCAACGAGGGTTCTAAACTAATAGCTGATGTTCTGGAGTATCTCGGCAGAAAAAACGAAAGCTTTGTATCAAAAGGAATTCCTACAGTTTTTGTAGGCCATGGCACTGTAAACGGCGCCATTGCCTCCACAGGTCAAACCATGAATGGCCATGACCTTGAATGGACAGTGGGGGATTTAAGACTCGCAGGATGCTCTCTATACTGTTTAGGCCATATTCATAGGGCTCAGGCATGGGGAAACATCTTTTACTGTGGGTCTATTACCAGGCTGAATTATGGGGAGGTAGAAGAAAAAGGATTCTATATCCATAATGTAGAATCCAATACAGTTGAATCTATCTTTATCCCTACCCCTGCCCGAAAAATTAAAACAAAGAGGGCAGAAGGTTTACCGACAGAGGATCTTCTTGCAGATGTCACTGAGGGAGATTGTGTCAGAATAGTTTATGAAATCAACGAAGAGGATCTCTCAAGAGTAAATGAAGATATTCTAAAAAAGGTTGCCCTTGAAAGGGGAGCGGCAGAAGTAAAAATCGAGAAAACTATTCTTCCCAAATTGAGGGTGAGGGCTGAAGGAATAAGCAGGGTCCATTCATCCGAAGAGAAGCTGAAAAGATGGGCTGAGCTTACAGGCGTAGAAATTACGCCTACGGTCATAGAAAAACTACAAATGTTGGAGGAAACCTTATGAAACCGTTAAGTCTTAAATTAAAAAACTTTAAAGGCATCAAGGCTGGTATGGGTCTTGACGAGGTAGAAATTGATTTGTCTGGGATAAAAGGAATTGCTGTCTTTTCAGCGCCAAATGGTTCTGGTAAGACAACCATCCTCGACAATCTTCACCCATATAGACTTATGCCCTACAGGTCCAGCGGTTATAGGCCATCATCCTTCTCGTTTTATGAGCATGTTTATGAAACCGCTATGAAGGAGTTCGTATTTGAAATTGAAGGCATCTGCTACCGTTCGGTAGTATTAATTGATTCAAACAAGAAAAAGCAGGAGGCTTATCTTTTCAAGAAAAATGGAGAAGGGTGGCTTCCTCTAACAGACGGTAAGATTGACAGCTATGATAAAAAAATTGAGGAGATTTGTGGCTCTCCTGGCCTGTTTTTTGTCTCTATTTTCAGGTCACAAAATGCTCGAAGCTTAAGTGATTATACTAAGGGGGACATAAAGTCTCTCTTCGTGGAACTTCTTGGCATTGAATCTCTAAAAACAATAGGAGAAAAGGCAGGAGAAAAGAAAAAGGAGAGTCAAGTTAGTCTTCAGGTTCTTAGAAATGAAGAAAATCGTTTAAAAGAGATAATTGTTTTAGAAAATACTATTTTCGAAGAAAACCTATCTCTGGAAAACAAAACCTCGATAGAGAAGGAAAAGATAGCCTCTCAGGAAAAAGGGCTTGAAGAATTAAAGAACTCTTTAAAAGAAACAGAAATTGCCCTTGCAAAACAAGAAGAACAAAAAAGCCTTCTTAAAAGACTGCGAGGGGAACTTGAAAAAGAAAAAATTGAATTTACCAGGCTTCGGGAAAATTTTCAAAAGAAAGAGGCAGGCTATAAGAAGAAGCTTGAAAGCTATCCTGAAAGGGAACGCAAGCTAAAAGAGCTTATTCAGGCATTACCTGAACTTAAGAAAAAAAAATACCAGAAAAATGAGACCCTTAAAGAGATAGAAGAGGTTAAAGCTAACCTGGACAAAAGGACAAAGTTAGAACTTATCCTTAAGGATTACGAAAAGCAGCTACAAAAGCTTGCCATGCAGAGAGAGTCAAAAAAGGCTCTTGCTGAAAGAGAGCTTAAAGAGGCTGAGAAAAAGGCATCACTGCTTGACTCAGTCCCATGTAATCCTGAAACTGCTTCTTCCTGTTTGTTTGCAAAGGATGCAGTTGAGGCCAGGAATAACCTTGATATCCTGAAAGAAAAACTCATCTCTATCTCTTTTCTATCAGACAATGAAGTTGCGATTGCAAAAGAGATTGAAAAGCTGAAAACTATTCTGTCCGAAATAAATGAAGTTTCTTTTTTAAGAGAAGAGCTGAGTAAAAAAGAGGGTCTTATTGCGGAAATTGATTCGCAATTAAGACTGCTGCCTCTTGCTGAAAATGCAGAGGAAGAGATCGCCCGTCTTGAAAAAGAGAAAGAGGCTGTTGAAACTGAAATGGCTGATGAAGCTGAACAGTATGATAGGGCTGAATTGGACCATAAAGAGAAGGTTATCTCTCTTGAGAAAGAGATAGAGGGTATTAACCTTGATCCATCCATTGAGGCAAAAATCCTTTCCTTTAGGAAGGAAATAGCGAAAACAGAAGAAGAAATATCTGCTTCGAGGAGAATCATCAATAGCCTTACTATCATGCTTGGAGTTTCAAAAAACCGACTTGAAGAGGTTGAAAATGCAAAAAATAACCTTAAAGAGACAAAAGAAAAATTGACTCAAATGGAGAATGAAATCTCTGAATGGGCTTTGCTTGAAAAGGCCTTCTCCAATGACGGTATTATTGCGTTGGAGATAGATGATGCGGGTCCACAAATTTCTGCTATTGCAAACGAACTCTTAAAAGTCTTTGGCGGACGATTTAGCATTCGTTTTGACACACAGGCAGCAAAGGCAGATGGCATAAGTCTAAAAGAGACTTTTGACATTACGGTTTTTGATGCTGAAACAAACGAGGCAAAAAGCATAAGAAGGTTAAGTGGCGGTGAAAAAACATGGGTAGAGGATGCCGTTACAAAGGCAATTTGTATTTACAACAAAAATGCCAGCGGTAAGGAGTTCAAAACGATCTTTACCGACGAGAAAGACGGTGCCCTCGATGCGGAGAAAAAGAGAGAATTTTTCTTGATGAAAAGAAAGGTTCTCGAAATCGGTGGTTATGACGCTGAATTCTGCATTACGCAGACACCTGAGCTTGTAGAAATGGCAGATACGGTTATTACTTTGGAAAAGGGCAGTATAAAAACAAACTAAAAAACCAAAAAACCCAAAATACCCATAAGGAGGGAAAAAAATGGAAAAACAAGAAAAACTAAACAAAATAGAGAACATTAACAACACAACGGCAGTGGCCAACATAATTCAGGGGGACGACGATGAGATTACCGCTCATGTGGCAACACTCCTAGGTCCTAAGTTTAACTTACCTAAAGCAGGCGTTATTAGGCCCGGGATTATGAAGTTAAAGGGAGGAGCTACCCCTCAAGATAAAGCCTTGTATGAGAAAATGCTTGCAGAAGGGGCCACATGGGATGAAATTGACCAGGAGCTTGGCACGGATGCTAACGGTAAAAGTAAATTAATCCCTGCAAATGTGGACTATTTCACGGTAAGGCCTAGGGATTGCCAAAATCCAAAAATGGCGGAGGAGATATACAAACTCTATGCGGATAAGGACGGCAAACTTAGATCATTCCCTGTATGGTTCCCGGTAAATGAGTGGTGGAATATTATCCCTCATTCACTGAGATGTTTTTCTCAGTCGGGAATCAAGTTTAGAAGCGCATTCAGGGAAAAAGGCCGCAGGGTATGTGAATATCCTCTTGATATTGAACCAGGCAGGAAGGTATTTAATGGACGTCCTTGGGGAGAAAGACCTTGCGAACCAGATACTTGCCGGGAATACCAAACAGGCGAATGTAAATTGGGAGGGGTACTTCAATTTTACATTCCAGGTATAAAAGGTATTGGACTTTGGGTATTGCCTACCACAAGTTGGTATAGCCTTGTTCGTATTAAAAGTTCATTAGAGGCTGTATCTTCTATCACAGGAGGAAGGCTGTCAAGAATATTCATTGATGGACAAACTCCCTTTGTATTGAAAAAGGTACTCGATGAGGTTAGTAGAGTTGACCCTAAAACAGGTAAATCAATACGACAGTCTCAGTGGCTAATAAATTTGGATGTGCAGATTGACATGTTCGAGCTTGTTAAATATGGACAGGAAAAAACAATAGAGAAAAGAGGGTTGGCTGCTATTTCCATTTTAAACGGTACCCATTCTAACGTGAACCCTATAAAGGATACTGTAAATCCTGTAACCGATGTTGAACCTGAACCTAACCCAGAACCTGAACCTAACCTAGAACCTGAACCAGAAATATTAGCGAGTTATGCCAACGAGGCGACAAAAATTTTTACGAAAGAAATTTCAAGCGATGAAACTTCCGAAGATGTGTTCGTTCCTGAAGAACCTGAAATACCTGATAATAATCATGTAGAGGAACCCATAATGGCTACCGTGAAACCTGATAATCCTGTAAAAGAAATTGTCGGGACTATCAAGGCAGTGTCAGGCACAGGAAAAGGAATAAAAGTAGGAGAAACTTGGTACAATATTACAGAGAAAACGAAAAAGAATGTTGTACCAGAAAAGGGCATGGCAGTAAAAATTACGTACGTTCAGGGATCACGAGGGCTTTTACTCGTGAATGCCATAAACGCTGCGTAAAACACATATCCCCTTCATTCAAATAATTAAACAATCAGGAGGGAAAAAAAATGGAAAAACAAAAAAAACTAAACAAGAATAATCAAAACGTGCCAATCAACCTAGTCGAGGTTATTACTGATACAGCAGAAAAAATAACCGATTTTGTTACTGAGGCATTGGATGGCGATGAAACAGAAAAACTCGGCAAGCTTCTGACACTGGAACTGGATAAACGCCAGGGCAATCTAACCTATGAGGAATATGAAAAAAGGAGGAAAAAAATATGAAGAAAACAGGCATAAAAAAAATAATAATCAATGGGATTAAGTGTCTCCTAACCGAAGACCACCAAAAACATCTTATTCCTACGAAAAAATACAAACACAGATACTCACTCAGACATAATGAGATAGATTGGACTGAGCCTATAACGGTGGAACGGTTTGTTTTCGCAAACTGGTTCGGAGACATTTTGAGCCCTGTTCCCCTTCTCAAGGAAGAAGAGTATAAACCGATAGAGTCTTGGAGCATCTCTGAGTAAATAATCTACAGTTACGTTCTAACAAAAACCAAAAAAATAAAAAAATAAACCCCCTATGACGTTTGTTATAGGGGGTAAAGGAGGTTGTATGAAAATTCAAAAAGTTATTATAAATGGAATTGAGTGCATTTTATGCGAAGATCCCAGGATAATAATCAAATCAGGTAAATACAAATATAAATATACTATTATTCATAAAGGAACAAAAGCCACTATAGTACCATACAATTCAGAAATTTTTAATTGGTATGGTAACGTATTCAGTACCAAACCGTTACTATCTCAAAACAAATCCATATCGGTTAAAAATTTCAAAGTAGATCCATACCAAAAAGTTTTTTGAAAGGATAGGAATTAATAAAATTATGGAGGTATTATCAAATGAGGGAAGACATCTTACAACAAAGGTACTATAAAAAAGACAATAACGGACGTACTATAGAAGATTGGGATGGTCTCTGTAATAGGGTGGCAAGCAGCCTCGCTGAGACAGAAAAAGAAAAACAAGACTTCTATAAAGTTTTGTCAAATTGTCTTTTTCTTCCAAACTCACCAACCTTAATGAATGCAGGTAAAAATAATATGAGTTACTCTGCCTGTTTCGTTCTCCCTGTTGAAGATAGTATAGAAGACATATTCAAAGCAGTTAAAGAAACTGCGCTCATCCACAAATCGGGCGGCGGCACCGGTTTCGATTTTTCCCGGCTACGTCCTGCCGGAGATATTGTATCAACAACAAAAGGCGTTGCTTCGGGTCCTTGTTCCTTTATACAGGTTTTTAATGCAGCAACAGACGTAATAAAACAAGGATCCACTCGCAGAGGCGCAAACATGGGCATTCTGAGGGTAGACCATCCTGCCATTATGGAGTTTATCAATATGAAAAAACAGGAAGGCCACCTGACTAATTTCAATATTTCAATTGCCATAACAAATGATTTTATGAAGGCTTTGGATAAGGATGAAGAGATTCCTCTTATTTTCAATGGTAAAACTTACAGAGTTATCAAGGTAAAAGAGATATGGAATGCCATTATTGATGGTGCTTGGAGAAATGGAGAGCCAGGCGTTATCTTTATTGATGAGGTAAACAGACATAATACTTTGCCTCATTTGGGGGAAATAACAAGCACAAATCCGTGTGGGGAACAACCCCTTCTTCCCTATGAGGCATGTGTCCTTGGCTCTGTAAATCTTGCCAGACATATAAAAAACGAACAATTAGACTGGACACTCTTGGAATCGACCGTAAAAACGGGAATCAGGATGCTTGATAACATCATTGACATTCAAGCATATCCCCTTCCTGAGATTGAGAAAATGCACAAGGCCAATAGAAAAATTGGCCTCGGTATTATGGGATGGGCCGATATGCTGTTGTTACTTAAAATCAGGTATGACTCAGAAGAAGCTCTTGCCCTTGCTGAAAAGGTAATGGCATTTATCGAGAAATCTTCTATTGAGGAAAGTGAAGAGCTTGCCAAAAGAAAAGGGACATTTTCAACGTGGACAGGCTCTATATGGGAAAAGAAGGGGCTTTCCGTGAGAAATGCAACTACCACTACCATTGCCCCTACAGGAACATTGAGTATTATCGCAGAGTGTAGCAGTGGTATAGAGCCAATTTTCGCCTGGGAAACGATCCAGAAGAGACCAGTTGGGGAACATAGAATAGTACATCCCATATATAAAACCTTTAAGGATAGTGGACAGGTGTTGCCTGAATATTTTGTCACGGCAAGCGAAATTGCTCCTGAATGGCATATAAAAATGCAGGCAGCATTTCAAAAGCATACCCATAATGCTGTCTCAAAAACGATTAACCTGCCTAATAGTGCGACAAAAGAAGATGTAGAAAAAGCCTTCAGATTGGCGCACTCACTATGCTGCAAGGGTATCACAGTATACCGAGACGGCTCAAGGATGGAGCAGGTTATATCCTCAACTCAAAAAACTCAACAGACACAGGAACCACAGCAAACACAAGAGGAGGAACTAAGAACGGTAGAAGAAGCCAAAAGAATCCGTGTAAAAACTTCTGAGGGAAACGTTTATGTAATTATCACTCACAGAGAGGCAACTCCGCTTGAGGTTTTTATACACTCTCCTGTGGAATCAAAGTATGCTGAAATATACGAGGCGTTTGCACGCGTGCTCTCAACATCGCTCCGACACAAAATCCCATTGAAATCTCTTCTTGAACAGCTTGAAAAAGCCAACACAAAGTTTGGTTCAATTGTCAGTCCTGTATATGCGGTTTTAAGAGCATTCAGAATGCTCGGCATGAACGGATATGGCGATTGTCCTGAATGTGGAAACTCCCTTATTGCAGAAGAAGGCTGCTTAAAGTGTTTCTCCTGCGGGTATAGCAAGTGCTGAGACAGTAGAAAAAGTTAACCGGAGGCTAACCCCCTCCGGTTTTTTTATTTTATGGTTTTTTTATTTTATGGCGGTGTGTATTTGAAAAAATCCAAACTGATTTTGGGCTTCGCCCAGTTTGGCGGCAAATTTTTATACTAACCCCAAATTTTATCTAGCTCTTTTGTATGTTTATATTTCTCTCGCAATTTACTAATATCATCGCTTGATTTTATATTTTTTATCCGTTGGCTAACATATTTTGTGTATAACGGATCAATTTCTATACCAATAGAATTTCTATTTAGTTGTTTGGCGACAACAAGCGTTGTCCCTGATCCTGCAAAAGGGTCAAATACCATGTCATTTGGTTTCGAGGACGACAAAATAATTCTTGTTAATAAATCAACTGGGGATTGTTGCTCATGTAATCGTTTGCCATTTTCCAATCTTAATGGTTCTTGTCCCGCGAAATAACCGGATGTTAGCTCGCGAATATCGTCCCAAACATCAGTTACAAACATTCCGTCCGGTCTTTCATATTTCTCCGTAACTAATAGTGGGGGATTTATTCTTAGTTTATTAAATATCTTGGGTCTTTTTCCTTTAGTTGCAAAAACAATTATTTGATAGTGTTTCCCGAAACCATTTCTTACCGGAACCGCAGATGTCTTTTTTTTCCACACAATCAGGTTCTTGAAGTTCCAGCCACTATTTTCTAGGGCATGAATTACATGGTGAACATTTTTCTCTCTCTGCATAAAATAAATGCTACCCCCAGCCGATGTTCTTTGAAATACTAATCTGCAAATGTCGGTCATCCATTTCCAATAAGTTTCTTCCGGTAAATTATCCTGATAAGAATTATATTTTTTATTTTGGTTAAATGGCGGATCTAGAAATGACACATCAAAAGGAGTATCCGTGTATTTTTGCAGGAATTTCTCGCAATCATCTTGATAAATACTACATTTAATCATATTAAATTAAGCCAAAAGTTTTTCAATTTTAATCTTGTAGAAGTCGTCTTGCTTCTCAATTAACTTCTTTTCAACCAGCCACGACAAAATATTTTTTATCGAATTTTCAGCATTAATAACTGACAATTTTTCCGCAAGTTGCTGTTTATCATGCTTTCTTTCAGATAGATAATATAAAACGACTGCTCTTAGAAAATCATCTTTTGACACGATTCTGCTTCTGGCTAATTCTGAAACTCGTGCCATAATTCTAGCTAATCGATATACAAAATTCTCAGCTTCAATCTCATGATGAATTATCAACTTTGCAAAAAGCGATTTTACTTCTGCACTCGATCTTAAATTGAAAGTTCGAGATAACAAAACCCCAATTTTACCAACTTGCTTTCCGGCAAGTCCTTCGCGCACATCTTTTGCTTTATTAAATACTGATAAAAAGCCCTGCGTTGCCTGCTTCAAAAGATTTTTGTCATCATCAATCAATAAAGATTCAGTATTCGCTCTCCAAAAACGGCTTGTTTTAGAAAATCCAAGGTTCATCTGGTTCAAATTCACAGAACCGAGAACTAATCTATTGTCAGTTATTAAAAGTTTGCAATGCAGGGCATCTTCAGTGGTCCTAATCTCAACCTTGTTTGCAAGAAGTTCTTTTAACATCCTGTTTAATCTGTCACTAAAATCCATGCTTGTGGCACCAGAAAGAATTTTTACATCAATACCTCTAGACAAAATTGTTCTTATTAAAAATTTTGTAAATTCTTGGTCTGTGAAACTTTCTGTTGATATATATACAAAATCCTTTGCATCATTGATTATTTTTTCATATAGCGTTCTTGCGCGAAATTGAAAAGGCGTAATGTATAATGTATTTTTAATATTCCCAGATTCATTGCATAAAGATGACGGATAGTGAGTAACCCAAAAATCTCTGTGGATATTATTCTGTATGACTCGCGGCAATCTAAACAATTCATGATTATTTGTCCCCATTGCATTATTAATAAGATTTCTTAGATTTTGCCCGTTATCTTTTACAAAAGTATTAAGCAGGTAGTCAAATTGGGCTAAAAAGATAGAAATTGTTTTGTCATCTTCAAACTTAATCACTGCATCAAGTTCGTTTTGATCAATTAAGTTTGCTGAAAGTGCCACGGCAGTTTTATCGGTAACCATAAATTTTCCATGAAATGCATACCAGCGCCCAACTGCCGTAGTTGTTCTTTCTGGATCCCCTACATTCCATTTAATAAAATTTACTATCGCGCCGGAGTTAATAAGCTTTTGGAACGAATTTTCAACTCTTTCCCTAACATCATCATTAATACTATCGTAAGGCAATGTAATAATATGAACTTTTACCGACTCAGAAAGTTTCTTATTAAGTTCCTCAAAAATTTCTTGATTATGCAATTGAAAAATCGCAATTTTTATAAATTTTTTTGCTTTCTTTATTTCCGCAATAACTTCAGAGAGTATTGTTTTATCAAATTTGAAAATTGCCATATATTTATTTAATTAAATCCTCAATATTAACGCCGAGGGCCTTGGCGATTTTCGCCATAACCAACACGGACGGCTTTTTGATTACATTACTTTCAATTTTTGTTAGGGTAGTGTATTTAACGCCAGACTTCTTGGCAAAATCCTCTTGCGATAAACCTTGCTTTGTTCGGTATTTTTTTACATTTTCCCCAATGTTGATTTCGCTTGCCATATTTTCAATAATTTGATAGTATGTAAATGATATATTATTCTTTCAATATAATGATACCAAATAAAATGAAAACAAACAAACAAAAAATGAAGAAAAGCCCGCTTCTGGCGTTCTGCTTTGCGAAACAAAGACAAAAAATTCAATTTTGCGCCTAAAATCGGCTGGCGAGCCCTCGCAGAGGGCAAGCCAGACCTTTCTTTTTCCAACTGGCGGAGAGAGTAGGATTTGAACCTAGGAAAGACATGAGCCTTTGGCGATTTTCAAAACCGCTGCCTTAAGCCACTCGGCCATCTCTCCCTATATCTCAAACATCTGTTTCTTTCAATATCCTGACCCCTCCAAGATCCACAGTAATCTTTATAAGCTTTCCCAGTATAGCTGTCTCTATTGCACATGTATTGTTACCTACCTCTTTAACAATACCTTTAAGCTCCATACCTTTATATTTTCCACCGACAACCATAACTGTATCCCCGACTTCAGGTTTAGGCGGCGGTTCAAAAAGATACGCAAGTTCGCCATACTCTTTGAAAAACCTGAAGTAACCATCCTTTGCGGTAAGTTCGGTAATTTTTATGCCAGAAAGAAAAGAAGTAGGAACGATATTTCTTGGATCCTCCGCTACCATTAAATAGTCATTAAATTTCGTATCCTTAACGAGGAGATCCTTTTGAAGGAATATCTCTTTGATCTTTTTTAGTCTTTTAGAATTTCCGAATAGAAGATACATTTAATTATTATATTACCTATCCTCTCTGTGATGTTTTGTATTTCCATATCTTCACTTTTAAATCGTTATCTTTATAAAGGAGGATAAAAAAATTATTTTCTTCATATTCAGGTTGTTTGCTGCTTATAAAATATTCTGTCTTCGTTTTGCGAATAAGATCGACAACCTTGTTATTGTTAAAATAATCAATATATTCTTTAAGGATTTTGCGATTAGGGAAGCCTAATTCACAGGAAGGAATAACTTGCAGGTCAGGTCTCAAATATAGAATCAAATATTGTGAATTGAAATTAGTCAGGACAGAGGCTCCAGCGAGCACATAGGAAAGAGCATGACTGAGCTTTTTTAAATTATGTAGTTGGCTATAATTAACAACGCCTATCAAGGGAATCATACAGAGACAAATCTGTATAACTATTCCTTTTGTAAATATTCCTTTTTTAGGCTGTGTTCTATGCCGTATTCTCTGAGATTGTTCTGATTGTTTTTTTTGTTTTTGATGTATGTCCACCATTTTATTACGATCTCCCACCGAGAAGGCCTACTTTTTTTAAAGGTGGGATGAAAGGTGGTATTAAATATTGCAACTATCTAATAATTTGTAATATAAC
>JGI12104J13512_1000576_pt1 | contig 32703 bp, 24 predicted proteins | sample TerdegcTABiofilm_FD_13512 | JGI IMG/M metagenome (IMG submission 13512)
AAATGGCAAAAAGTTAAAAAACCATGTTACCTAAACTTGAAAAGTGGACACTTTAAACTTCAAAACTGGACACCTTCAACAGCATTTATTTTTACTTTTTGGATGTCAATAAGCTTATCCTGGCACCAGAATCTTATTTCCGAGATCTCTTTGTTCAGGGGATAAATCCGAAGAAAAAGCGTCTCTCTGGGAGAAGCATTTTTGACTTTTAGTTGTAACCCGTTAAGGGATATGTTCCTATAAGCATCAGCAACCCTTGTAGTTCTGAGGCAAAAAATATCTTTCACAGACTCATAGGGGAATGGAACTTTAAATTCCCGGAATAAGGACCTTCCTTCTTTAAGGGCCCTTTGCAACCGATAGTAAGGAACCACCTGAGTAGTTGAGTGAAGTTGCTTATAATTGTATCGTTGAAGTTCGCTATCAAGGATTCTTTGGCCATGGTTGATGTCCTTAACGTCTTCTCGCACACAGGTTCTAATGAGCCTATCCTGGAGCCATTGATAGGGGCGTTCAATCTTACCTTTGGCTTGAGGTGACAAGGCATAAGTAACCTTCACGTTGCAGTCATTGAGAACCTGTTTCCATTGGGGATTAATTTCATCAGTAAGTTTTCTATGGTTTCTCCAAATCGAATCTCGGCCTTGCACAAAACGGAAGATAGAATGAGAATCCACGTAATAGGAAAGGGGAAGGCCATAGTTAAGGATTACTGTCTGTAAGGCAAGGATATGATCCCAGGAGGTTTCTTTTTTGAGGAAGGTAGCATAAAAGATAAAACGGCTAAAATCATCTAAGGAAGTAACGAGATACCATTTTTCTTTGGCAGGAGGAGACCAGAGGCGGAAGGAAGAATCATGCTGGATAAGTTCCCCAACGTAATTGGTGAGAACCTCACGGTCATGAATGGCTTTCTTCGGTTTTTTAGGTAAGTAAAAATCATTTTGTTTGGCTCTCTTAATGATGGTAGTTAAGGATACTTTTTGTTGGTATGCTACCTCCAGAAGGTCTTTTATATAAGAATAGTTGTATTTTCGAATGGGGATGTCCTTATTGTCTATCAGTTGTTTTTCGATCCCGAGCTCTTTGATAAGGGCTTGTTCGGCTGTTTTTCTCAGTTTAGGTTGAGTGCCTCGGTGATATTGAATGGAGAAGTGTTCAGGGTCCTTGCGATAATCCTTTAATAAAGCAAAGAACCGCGCTTTTCTAATCCTGAGGATCTCCTGAATATATTTTCTTTCGATTTCATGTTTGAGGTACCGTTCTAAAAGGTTTTTAACCTGCTCATCAGTAAATTTTTTGTGCACCTGAACCATAGCCTTGCACCTCCGTTTTTGATCCAAGGCTACAATATTTCAGGTGTCCACTTTTCAAGTTTAGATGGCATCTCTTCTTTTCAATATTGACAGAAATAAAAATCAAATGATAAACTTAATTAAAAAAAGGGGGGATATTATGATTCATTATGCCTGGATTATTGCCTTTACAGGGACAATCGTAACTGTCCTTGCTCATGGTTTTGGCAGGATGTCCTATTCTGTAATACTCCCATTTATGAAAGATGGTCTATCCCTGACCTATACACAACTTGGTTCTATCGCCATGGGAAATTTCATAGGATATCTTTCTCTTGCCATAATAGGTGGTTTTCTTGCAGCCCGTTTTGGTATAAGACGGGTTGTATTTGTATCGCTCCTTGTAATAGGCATCAGCCTTTTTCTTACTGGTTTTTCACAGTCCTTTATCTTTGCATTTTTTATGCGTCTTATATCTGGTCTTGGCAATGGTGGGAGTTACGTCCCTATTATGGCGATTCCTGCTGCATGGTTTGTCATGAAAAAAAGGGGGCTTGCCACAGGCATTGTATCTGCTGGGATTGGTTTCGGTCTATTTCTATCAGGCATCATTCTACCCCCTGTTATTGCTGCGTTTGGTAAAGAAGGCTGGAGGTATGCATGGTTTCTGATGGGTATTATTGTATTTATCTTCTCATTCGTATGTTATGCTTTTTTAAGAGATAATCCAAAAGAAAAAGGGACAACCATGTATGGGGGCGACGAGGAGCAAAGAGGAGGTACAAAGGTAACCCTGTTTTCCGCCTTCAAGGAAGTAGTTGTAAAGCCTGAGATATGGAAGCTCGGTTTTGTGTATTTTATGTATGGCTTCTCATATATTATATATCTTACCTTTTTTGTAGCATATCTTACAAAGGAGATGGGTGTTAAACCATTAGAGGCAGGCCGTATATTCTCTGTCCTTGGGATCTTTAGTATATTCTGCGGGGTAATATATGGATGGATCTCTGATATGCTGGGCAGAAAATATGGTTCTATGCTTGCCTATATAAACATTGCCGTAGCATATGCCATCCTTTTATTATGGAAGGACACTGCCGGTTTTTATGTGTCTGCTATCGCCTTTGGTATAGCTGCCTTTTCCATTCCAACTATAATGGCAGCAGCCTCAGGTGATGCAGTAGGGGGAAAACTTGCACCAGCGGGCCTTGGTTTTATAACCTTATTCTTTGGTATAGGTCAGGCACTGGCCCCTGTGATAGGAGGATGGTTAAAGGATACAACAGGGACTTTCACCCATGCATTTCTTCTGTCAGCAGGGGTGTCACTATTGGGTGCAGTAGGTTCCCTCATATTAAAAAAGAAGACTGCTTAGACTACTGTTTCCCTAAAAACATAGCCCTTAATTCTCTTTTCAAAATCTTTCCAGAGGGATTTCTTGGCAATTCATCAACAATATAGACAATCTTTGGAACCNTAGGNTAANATGATTANCCTNAATCAGGTATTTGATGTATNTTAATGAAATGAAATCTNNCACTATTACANNCNTTAATAAACTNACNGTANTTACAGGAATNCTGGCTTTATTGCTCTTTCTCCCTTTTTTTGTCCTAGCAGAATTTAATTCATTTGCCATTGTGAGTGACACNCATGTGGGCTCAGAAGACTCTGTTTATGCTGATTTTATAAAAATTATTGAAAGAAAGGATATAAAGACCATAATCCATGTTGGTGATGCTATACATATCCCAGGCAATAAAGACCAGTGGAAGGTATTTTTTGACATTACAGGCTCTGATAAGATGCTTCACCTTGCACCAGGAAACCATGATATAAATGATAAGAGGTCTCTTTGTATATATCTTAAATTTTTTCCTAAATTATACCATTCACTTTCTCATGACGATACCCTTTTTATAATCCTTAATACAGAGATACCTGGTGAAACGAGCCAAATTACAGGAAAACAGCTTCAATGGCTAAAAAGGGAGTTAGAGAAACCATTCCGATATAAATTCGTATTTCTTCATAGGCCTCTCTTTCCCATATTGTCTGGACGGGGTCTTGACAGATATAAGGATGCCCGCAATGAACTCCACAGACTTTTTGTAGAAAAAGGGGTATCCTTAGTAGTGTCAGGTCATGACCATCTTTACAATCGTTCTACAAGAGATGGTATCACATATATAATTGCAGCGGGCGGAGGAGGACAGAGCCATTTTCCTACCTTCAATGATACGCGATATTTCTTTCGTTATATAATAGGAAAGAGAGAAAACGAAAGTTACTCTTTTATTGTAAAGGATCTGGAAGGCGATACAGGTGATGAATTTAATATACCAGAATCTTCAAAGTATGTTCCAGAAGAGAATATTTGAGGTTATCCATATGACTTTAAAAACCTTTGAAAAAAGGATTTCGTAAAGGTTTTTTGTCTTATGTCCCCATTACCTGGACAACTATCCCCCTGTGACGGCCTCTATTATCAAAATCGATAAATACTATCTGTTGCCATGTCCCTAGGGTAAGGGAACCCCCAATAAGGGGTATAGAAAGGGCTGGTTTCATAAGTGCTGCCCTTACATGGGAGAACCCATTCCCATCACCCCATCGGTAATCATGCTCATATGCCATATTAGACGGAACTATCCTCTCAAGGGCATTTTTAAGGTCCCTTATGACCCCAGACTCAAATTCTATAGTAGTTATGGTGCCTGTTGAACCAGGGCAGAATATTGTTATAAGCCCATCCTCAATGCCTGACTCTCTTGAGATTTTTATTACCCTTTCGGTAATATCTATGGTGTCATTAAAGCCTTTTGTTTCAAGCCGTATTGTATCAGTATGGATCATTAAACACCCCTATATTGTCTATAACAATCTATTTGCCTTTTTAAGATCTTCTTCTGTATCAATGCCGAACCCTTCATATTCTGTAAAAAGAACCTTAATCTTATAACCGTTTTCCAGGACCCTTAGTTGTTCTAGAGATTCTGCCTTTTCAAGAAAACCTCTGGGCATATTAATGTATCTTTCAAGAAAATCTTTTGTATACGAGTAGATGCCTATGTGTTTATATATAAAATTTTTTACCTCAGAGCCTTTTTTAAAGGCCTGTAGATTATTATCCCTTAAATATGGTATTGGTGAACGGGAAAAATATATGGCAGATCCATATCTATTAATAACTACCTTTACGGTGTTGGGGTCTTTGTATTCCTTTTCGTCTGTTATATGGGTGCATAAGGTTGCCATAGCATCTCCATATCTTTCCATCTCTGAAAAAAGCATATCAATCATATCATATCTTATAAAAGGTTCATCCCCCTGGACATTGATTATGATATCTGCTTCTATATCCTTTATTGCATCATATACCCTCTCGGTGCCGCTTGAACATCCCTCATCTGTCATTATTACCTCTGCACCAAAGGATGTAGCCTTATCATTTATTCTCTTATCGTCTGTGGCAATATAGATCTGGTCCTTCAATTCTGATTTTGCTGCTGCCTCATATACCCATTGGATTAGAGGCTTTCCCTTTATCTCTATCAATGGTTTGCCTGGAAGTCTTGAAGATCCATACCGGGCAGGGATAACAATAACCTTTTTTAAATTTGAATTCATAAACTACCTCATTCATAGACTATAATGACAGAACCTCTGTAAATGCAAGCCTTGCTTTATCTTGGTGTCTCAGCCAGATACCTCCATAAGAATCTCCCTGTGTGACTCTCTCTGGATAAGACTATCTCTTCCGGCGTCCCCCTTGCAACTATCCTACCGCCCTGCTCGCCACCCTCAGGACCTAAATCAATGATATAATCTGCACATTTTATTACATCCATATTATGTTCTATAACCACCACGCTGTTGCCTCTTTCGACAAGCTCAAAAAGAACCCTTAGAAGCTTTTCTATATCGGCAAAATGCAATCCTGTTGTTGGTTCATCAAGTATATAAAGGGTCCTGCCTGTCTCCCTTTTTGATAGTTCTCTTGAAAGCTTTATCCTCTGCGCCTCACCCCCTGAAAGCGTTGTGGCTGCCTGCCCAAGACGTATATAACCGAGACCGACATTATTTAAAACAGTTAGCTTGTTTTTTATGTGGGGTATGGAATCAAAAAATTCTGATGCCTGTGTTACTGTCATCTCAAGGACATCGGCAATACTTTTGCCCCTATATTTAACCTCAAGGGTATCTCTATTGTATCTCTTGCCTTTACATACATCACACACTATATAAACATCCGGCAAAAACTGCATCTCGATCTTTACAAATCCCTCACCAGCACATGTCTCGCATCTACCACCCTTGACATTAAAACTAAATCTGCCCTCCCTGTATCCCCTTATCCTTGACTCAGGTAGTTTTGCAAAAAGCTCCCTTATATAAGTAAAAATACCTGTATAAGTAGCAGGGTTAGACCTGGGCGTCCTCCCGATAGGCGACTGGTCTATATCGATGACACTGTCTATTGCCTCAAAGCCCTCTATCCTGTCCACCTCCCCTGCCCTATCCTTTGAACGATAAAGTTTCTGTTTAAGAAGGGGATAGAGGGTATCTACTATAAGAGAGCTCTTACCAGAACCAGAAACACCCGTTATAACAGTTAAGGTGCCCAACGGTATATCCACATCAATATTTTTAAGATTGTTTACCTTAGCGCCTTTTATTTTTATAAATCCCTTCGGTTTCCTTCTGGTTTCAGGTGTCTTTATCTCCTCCCTCCCTGAGATATACATACCTGTTATTGAATCAGGGTGTTGGGACAACTCATTGGGCGTTCCCTGAAAGACTACCATACCACCATTTTCGCCAGCTCCAGGACCCAGGTCAATCACATAGTCTGCAGTGACTATTGCGTCATGGTCATGCTCAACCACGATTACAGTATTATCAATATCCCTTAATCTTCTCAGGGTAGCAAGAAGCCGCTCGTTGTCTCTCTGATGTAATCCAATGCTTGGTTCATCAAGAACATATAACACGCCTGTCAGCCCTGAACCTATCTGTGTGGCAAGCCTGATGCGCTGTGACTCCCCAGAGGATAGTGTGGCAGAATTCCTACTTAGGGTTATATAATCTAAGCCTACATCTATAAGGAATCTAAGCCTTGAATTTATCTCCTTTAGTATGACCCTTGCTATCTCCTGTTCCTTACTACCCAATTCAATATTNNTAAAAAATTCNAGACACCTTGATATGGTCATCCTCGATATATCATCTATATTTAAACCATTTATCTTAACCCACAGCACCTCTTTCTTAAGCCTTGCCCCATTACAGGTAGGACATGGAATGAGGTTGATAAATCTTTCATACCTTTCTTTTTCATAGGCGCCTGCATTTTTATAATCCCTTTCCAGCTCTTTGATGACCCCCTCGTAAGGCCTTTTTACGATCTCCCGCTTTGAACCCCTATCATAATAAAATTCTATCTCCTCCCCATTAGAACCAAACAAAATTGCCTCCTGGACTCTTTTTGGGAGTTCTCTAAAGGGCTGCCTTATATCAATGTTGTAGTGTTGGATAAACCCCTCAATGAATGGAAGAAAAAGCACAGGATTTTTCTCACCCCAAGGTATTACAGCCCCTTCCCTCAAGGAGAGATCATGATTGGGTACAATAAGCTCAGGGTCAAAATACTCTTTAACCCCTAAACCAAAACATGTCTGGCATGCGCCATAGGGATTATTAAATGAAAACATCCTTGGCTCAATCTCAGGATAGCTTATACCACAGTCAGGACAGGCAAACCTCTCACTGAAGATGAATTGACCCTTTCCATCAACATTAATCTTCACAATCCCGTCTGCCTTTTGTAGGGCAAGTTCTACTGCCTCAAAAAGCCTTCTCTCTATACCCTCTCTAATCTTTATCCTGTCTATTATTATATCGATCTCGTGTTTTTTGTTTTTATCAAGGGATATATCTTCAGATAGATCCAAAATCTTATTGTCAACCATTACCTTCGTAAACCCCTGTTTTCTTAATTCATCAAGCTCTTTTTTATATTCACCTTTTCTGCCCCTTACAATGGGCGCAAGGACAGTAAACATGGTCCCTAAACCTAAAGACAGGATATTGTCCACAATCTGAGGTGCATGTTGGCTTTTGATCTCCTTTCCGCAGCCATAGCAGTAAACCTTGCCAATTCTGGCAAATAAGAGCCTCAGGTAATCATATATCTCAGTCACCGTCCCTACAGTACTCCTGGGGTTCTTGCTAAGGGTCTTCTGTTCTATGCTTATTGCAGGAGAAAGCCCCTCAATATAGTCCACATCAGGCTTTTCCATAAGCTCAAGGAATTGTCTTGCATATGAAGAGAGGGACTCCACATATCTTCTCTGTCCCTCTGCATAGATTGTATCAAAGGCAAGGGTGGATTTGCCTGAACCGCTGGGCCCTGTTATAACCACCATCTTGTTTTTGGGTACCACAACATCGATATTTTTAAGATTATGTTCTCTTGCGCCTTTTATGAGTATTTTATTCACGGACTATAAATTAACAGATTTTATGGATTCAGTAAATAAAGCACTGTATCGGCATAATGTTTATGAAGGTTTGGGGCAAACAAAAAAAATAATAGCATATCACAGGTGCTCGATGCTATCTTCCTATCTTTCTTGTTTCCTTTGAATCTATTATAAGCGTAACAGGGCCATCGTTTATGAGATTAACATCCATGTAAGCCTGAAAAACCCCATTCTCCACCCTTTGGATCCTTTCCCTGATCTTTTCTAAAAAGATGTCAAACATCTTTTTTGCCTCAACTGCGGGCATGGCGCCTGAAAAGGATGGTCTTCTTCCCTTTGAGCAGTCACCATATAGGGTAAATTGGGAGACAACAAGAACCTCGCCGTTCATATCAATAAGCGATTCATTCATCCTGCCCCTTTCTTTTTCAAAAACTCTGAGATTTACTATCTTATCCACCATCCATTGGATGTCCTGGATTGTATCCTCACCGCCAATCCCAAGAAAAACAAGAAGACCATTGCCTATACTACCTACCACCTGTTTGTCTATCTCTACTGAGGCGTGCCTCACCCGTTGTAATATTGCCTTCATATCCTACTAAACAATTTTTTGACTTACTGACCCATAGAGGTCTGTCTATGGCCTACTTTTCTTGTTCTTTTTCCTTCTTTGCTGCCTCTATAATCTTTGCAGCAATATGGGCGGGAACCTCTTCGTAATGAGAAAATTCAACAGTAAAAGTGCCTCTCCCACCTGTCATTGACCTAAGATCAGGGGCATATTTAAGTATCTCAGCCATTGGCACTGTTGCCTTCACAACCTGATTGTTTCCTTTTGACTCAACACCCACTATTTTACCCCTTCTTGAGTTTAGATCGCCCATAACATCACCCATATTTTCATCTGGAACAATAACCTCAATCTTCATTATCGGCTCAAGAAGTGTTGGATTTGCCATTTCCATACCTTTTTTAAAACCCATAGACGCTGCTATCTTAAACGCCATCTCCGAGGAGTCAACATCATGATAAGAGCCATCATAAAGTGCTACCCTGATGTCTGTGACAGGGTAACCAGCAAGCATACCCTGTTCCATCGCCTCTACAATACCCTTTTCAACAGCTGGTATATATTGTTTTGGTATTACACCGCCTACAATCTTATCAACAAATTCAAAACCCTCTCCCCTTGGCAGTGGAGATATCTCAAGCCACGTATCACCGTATTGGCCTCTGCCGCCTGACTGCCTTTTATATTTGCCCTGCACCTTTGCAGTGCCTTTTATTGTCTCCTTATATGGAACCTTTGGCTCTTTCAGCTCTACATCAACACCGAATTTCCTCTTTAATCTCTCTACAATTACCTCTATGTGGATCTGTCCCATACCAGAAAGTATAAATTCCTTTGTCTGTTCATCCCTTTTATATCGAATTGTAAGGTCTTCCTCCATGAGCCTCGCAAGGGATGAGTTAAGCTTATCTTCATCGCCCTTTGCTTTTGGCTGAAGTGAAAATGATATAAGTGGGGTAGGCAAGGTTACTGCTTTATATTTAACTGGAAATTTTTCGTCACAAAGCGTATCACCAGTTCCCACATTCTTTAGTTTTGCCAGCACTGCAATATCACCAAAAGAGGCAAACCCTGCTGGTTTTTGTTTTTTTCCAACAAGATAGAATATCTGGCCTATCCTCTCTTTTTCGTCTTTTGTGGCATTAAGAACAGTCATATCAGGATGAACCTCACCAGAATATACCCTGAAGAGTGTTAGTTTTCCGGCAAAGGGATCCGTGATTGTCTTAAAAACGTATGCGCTGAAGGGTTTATTAGGATCTATAGTAGCATTTATTGTCTCGCCTGTCTTTAAGTCTATTGCCTCTATCTCTTTTCTGAATAGAGGTGATGGATAATATTTTACAATATTATCAAGAAGGAATTGGATACCTATATTTTTTGCAGCAGAGCCGCACATTACTGGGACTATCTTTCTTTCCCATATCCCTTTTCTAAGACAATCCTCTATCTCTTCATCCTTTATCTCATCCCCGTTGAGGTATCTCTCCATGACCTCATCGTCCATTTCTACTGCCAGTTCTACAGCCCTTTCCCTGTAAGTATTTGCCTCGTCTATTAATTCATCTGGTATATCAACAACATCATATGCCCCAGACATATCATCTTTAAAAATAAAGGCCTTCATTGAAAGCAGGTCTACAATCCCTCTAAAACTGTCCTCCTTTCCTATTGGCAGGTGTATGGGTAATATGGTCTTGTCTGTAAAATTCTTCTTTATATCCTCAATAGTGGCACTGAAATCAGCCCTCTCCCTGTCCATCTTATTTATAAAAATGCATGCAGGTATTCCGAACTCATTGGTATACCCCCATACCTTTTCTGTCTGGACCTTGATGCCAGCCACGGCGCTCACAACAATAATGGCTGCATCCGCAACCTTCATGCAGAGTTTTGCATCTGCTATGAAATTATCATCACCTGGTGTGTCAAGAAGGTTGAATTTATGTTTGTTCCATTCAAAACACGCAAGCGAGGAGGATATGGTTATCTTACGTTCGACCTCTTCTGGCTCAAAGTCCATAAGGGATGTGCCATCATCAACCCTGCCTATCCTGTTATTTTCACCTGCAAGAAAAAGCATAGCCTCGACAATTGAAGTTTTGCCTTCACCCCCGTGGGAAAATATTCCTACATTTCTGATTATATTAGGCTCATACTTTTTCATAGCGTCTCCTTTCAGAATATATAAAACAATAAAATCCTGTGAATTTTACATGTCTTTTGTATGAAAATCAAGAATTAATACAACCCTCAACATCCTTCTTGGTAATGGGAGATTTAGATTCTTCTCTATAGACAATGAGAGGAATACCTTAAAAAACATAAATAGATGCAAAAAGATAGTTTTATTCTGTCCCAGTGTGTTTTTAAAAAAATATATACACATCTGCCCTATAATGGTATTATTTATCTGAACACAATAATGGGGTGTAACCTATGGCTATAGCCTCTATCCTTTTTGGAAATTCATCCTATGCCTGGTTTTAAATTATATCTAAGTAACCGTCTCGAAATCCTTGTTGAACAGCTTGCCCTGATTGTGAAACAACCCCCTTCAACTACCTTTAAAAGTGAAATAATAGTTGTCCAGAGCAAGGGTATGGAGAGATGGCTTTCAATGGAACTGGCAAAAAGATTTGGCATATGGGCAAACTGCAGATACCCTTTTCCTGATAATTTTTTATGGGATATCTTCAATATCGTGTTGGGGGAGATCCCTGATATCAATCTTTTTACACCACCTGTCATGTCATGGCGTATAATGAAAATCCTCCCTGATTTTTTGAATAAAACCCCGTTCAGTCACATAAAAAATTATATAGGGGAGAAGGAAAATCAGCTGAAGGCATATCAGCTTTCAGGGCGTATAGCAGATACCTTTGACAGGTATACAGTCTATCGCCCAGAGATGATCCTTCAATGGGGCAGAATGAATGAATCTGATGACTGGCAGCATATCCTCTGGAATGAACTCACAAAGGGTAATGATGGCAAAAACAGGGCTCATGTGCTCTACAGATTTTTTGAGGAGATACAAGAAAACAGGTTCGATAAAAAAGATTTACCTGAAAGGATATCTATCTTTGGCATATCAGCATTACCTCTCTACCATCTTAAGGTAATCCAGGCTATATCGCAATTTATTGATGTCCATTTTTTCTTTTTAAATCCCACGTGTGAATACTGGGGAGATATAATCCCAGATAGAAGAGCATCAAGATTATCTCGGCCTGAACTGCATTTTGAGACAGGTAATCCACTCCTGGCATCCATGGGCAAGATGGGAAGGGATTTTTTTAATACTATTATTGGGGATACTGAGCAATATGACCTCTTTGATGAGCCGCAAGATAATAATCTCCTCACAAGGATACAATCAGACATCTTTCACCTTAAATGGAGGGGTAAAGATACAGAAAGCTCTCGGATAGACGATGATGATATATCCATTCAGGTGCATTCCTGCCACTCGCCTATCCGGGAGATAGAGATCCTTTATGACAATCTTTTATTTCTCTTCGAAAGATACAGGGATCTAAAACCAAGGGACATTATTGTTATGACCCCTGATATAGAGACATATGCACCTTTTATATCTGCGGTCTTCGATGGCTATCAGGATGAGAAAAAAAGGATACCTTATTCTATAGCAGACAGGGGGGCAATCACAGAAAGCCCTGTAGTCAATATCTTTCTTAAGATCCTTGACCTCTGCAATAATAGATTCTATGCCTCTGGTGTGTTGGATATCCTGGATGATCTCTATGTAAGGGAGAGATTTAGGCTAAAGAACAAGGACCTGGATATAGTCCTAAAGTGGATAGATGATACAAATATAAGATGGGGTATAGATGAAACCCACAGGGAGATCCTGGGAAATCCAAGGTTCAAAGAAAATAGCTGGCAGGCAGGGATAGAGAGATTGCTTCTGGGCTATTCCATGTTCAGTAAAGATGAGGAGCTCTTCCATGGGATACTTCCTTATAATGACATAGAGGGTGACCATGCCGATACCCTTGATAAACTCCTTGGTTTTCTATTTCCCTTATTTGATTATTCAAAAAAATTATCATACCAATACCGACTTGATGAATGGGCAGGGCTATTAGATAGTATCCTCGAGACATTTATTGCTGTCAATGATGACTCACAGAGGGATATACAGCTTATAAGAGACACGATCTGGAATTTAAAGAAGATCAGGCTATCAACAGGTTTTGATAACACCGTGGCCCTCAATGTAATCCTCCACTATCTGAAAAACAGGCTTAATGTCAGAGAATTTTCACCTGGCTTTATAACAGGAGGTGTTACCTTCTGTGAGATGTTGCCCATGAGGAGTATACCTTTTAAGATTGTAGCATTAATCGGGATGAATAACGACACATACCCAAGAGAGCATAGACCCCTTGGATTTGACCTTATAGCCCAGAACCCGAGACAGGGTGACCGATCAATAAGAGATGAGGATAGATACCTTTTTTTAGAGGCTATTCTTTCAGCAAGGCTGTGTCTGTATATAAGCTATATCGGGCAGAGCATAAAAGATAATAGCACCATCCCCCCATCTGTTGTTGTAAGTGAACTTCTCGATTATATTGAAAAAGGATTCTATCATCCTAAAAAGGATACATTGGAGATTATAGTAAAAAAACACCCCCTTCAGGCATTTAGCCCAAGATACCTTCAGAAGAACAACAATCTATTCACCTATTCTGAGGAGGATTACGAGGCAATAGCAGCAAAAATTCATTCACGGTATCAGGATAAACCTTTTATCTCAACACCTTTAATGGAGCCCGCCTATGATTTTAGAAATATTACCAACGAAGAGCTCAAGAGATTCTTCAGGCATCCTATTAAGTACTTCTTCAACAACAGGCTTGATATTTTTTTGGATAAAATAAAAACAGTGCCAAAAGACCATGAACCCATTGAAATGAACAACCTTGATGAATTCATCATAAGAACAAGCATAACAGAGAAGATGATTGCCTGTGAAGACACACAAAAAATAAAAGAAACCATCTATGCACGAGGCATCCTACCCCCAAAGACACCAGGAAGGGTATCCCTGGACTATTTATCCCAAGAGGCTGAGAGGTTTTACAAAAGGATTAAGGGGTACCTTATAGAAAAAAGAGAACCAGTGGATTTTAATCTCGACATAAATGGCTTTCACATAAAGGTGATAATCAATGACATCTATAGCTATGGAATAGTTAGATACAGGGGCTCTAACAACATAAAGGCAAGAGACTTTATGGAATTATGGATTGACCATGTATTGTTGAGCCTATATAAACCTGAGAGATCTATTTTTCTCTCTCTTAATAAAACATGGTTATTAAGACATGTTTATAACGGTGAGAAGATTATCAGAGAACTCCTTGAGATTTACCAAGAAGGTCTGAGAATGCCTGTTCGATTCTTTCCAGAGACATCCCTTGCCTATGCAGAAAAAGTAAACACAAAGGGTCATGAGACTGCCCTGTCCTATGCAAGGGATAAGTGGATAAATCGCTTTGGCAAGACCCAGGAATCTGATGATCCATATTACAGGTTTTGTTTTGGGGAATCTGACCCCCTGGATGAGACATTTTTTGAGTTTGCCAAAACCATATTCAAGCCTTTGTTGGAATATACACAGATAGGCAATAGCAATGGAGACATTTGACCATATAAGCACACCCCTTTCTTGCAATAAGGGTATAAACCTTGTAGAGGCGAGCGCAGGCACAGGTAAGACCTATGCTATAGCTAATATCTTTATCCGCCTGCTGATAGAGAAAAAGCTCAATGTCCACGAAATACTCGTGGTTACCTATACAAATGCGGCAGCAGGGGAGCTAAGAGAAAGGATAAGGGCAAGGATAAAGGATGCCCTTAATGCATTCTCACTCGGCACCTCAGAGGACAGCCTTCTGAAACACCTGGCAAACAAAACAGAAGATAGAAGGATGGCGGAAAAGATATTGACCACCGCCTTAAATGACTTTGATATGGCATCGATCTTTACAATACACAGTTTTTGCTTAAGGGTCTTGAGGCAATATGCCTTCGAGAGTCTCTCCCTTTTTGACACAGAGCTGGCAGAAGAGGATGCAGATATGATTGATGAGATTATCAGAGACTTCTGGAGGATAAACCTTTTTGATGAATCCCCTCTTTTTCTTCGCTATGCTGGGCCAATGTTAAAAATTGATAAGCTCTCTATACTTGTAAGGAGGTCAAATGCCAATCCACATGTTGTAATAAAGGGGGATAGGTCCATTTATTTAGAGGATGAGGTTAAAAAATCAGAGAGAGAATGCCTTGAGACCTACAGAAAAACAGCCTCGCTGTGGATGGAATCAAAGGACTATATAATAGACTATCTCAAAAATGACAGGTCTTTGAACAGGACCATATATAATGCTAAAAAAGTCAATTTAGTAATCGACTCTGTAGAAGGGTATTTCAGTTCTGAATATCCCACTCCTATCCCTGACGACCTTCAATATCTCTGCCTTGATCTCCCTGACAAGAGCGCCTTTAAAAAAAATGGAAATCCCCCTGACCATCCTTTTTTTAGAACCTGCGCTCTACTGAGGCAGAAGGCAAAAAGCCTTGAAGAGATATATAAGGAGAAGATAACGGGATTTAAAAAAATGCTTATAGATTATACCAGAACAGAGCTAAATAAGAGAAAACAAGACAAAAACACCCGCACCTTCGATGACCTCCTCATAGATGTGTATAATGCCGTATCAAAAGATAGGGGGAAGAGGCTTGCTGAACTAATAAATAAAGAATACAAGGCTATTTTAGTTGATGAGTTTCAGGATACAGACCCTGTTCAATATGAGATAATAAAAAATGTCTATAAACAGGGTGAGACAATAATCTTTGTGATAGGGGATCCAAAGCAGTCAATATACAGCTTCAGGGGCGCTGATATATTCTCATACCTGAAGGCATCAATGGATGCCCAGTCAAAATGGACACTTGATTGTAATTACAGGTCATCGGGAAGACTTATAAAGGCTATTAATACATTATTTGAGGATGCTAAAAACCCCTTTGTCTTTCATGGGCTTAGTTTTTTACCTGTTAAAGCAGGTGACCCATGCAGGCAGGAAGACCTGATAATAAAAGGTAGGGTTGACACATCACCCTTAAAAATATGGTTTTTAGGGGGGGAAAATAATGAAAAATACAAAAAAGATGAGGTAAAGGATGCAATCTATAATGCCATTGCCGATGAGGTGGTAAGGCTCATATCTATGGGGGATAAGGGTGAGGTCTTAATAGATGGAAATCCATTATCTGCAAAGGATATTGCCATCCTTGTAAGAAAAAATTCAGAGGCAAGGCAGATGCTGAGGGCACTTAATAAGGCGAATCTCCCTGGGGTAATCTATAGCGCTGAAAATATTTTCACAGCCAGGGAGGCAGAGGATCTACTACTTATAATTAATGCCATCAGCGAGCCCAGTGATGAATCAAGGCTAAGGGCTGCATTGATCACAGATACTATGGGGATGAAAGGTGACGAACTTGCAGAAATAACAGGGGATGAAAGTCTATGGAACGAGTATATTGAAAAATTTGAATCCTATAAAGATATCTGGATAAAAAATGGTTTTATAGGTATGGCAAGGGCTTTTTTATCAAAGGAAAAGATAAAAAGGAGACTCCTTGCAATGCTAGAGGGGGAAAGAAGGGTTACAAATATACTTCACCTTATAGAGCTTCTCCACAAGGCATGCATAAAGCACAGGCTGAGCATGGAGGGTGCAATAAAATGGCTGGATAAAAAGATAAAAAAGGAGGGCATGTCTCAGGCTGAAGAATATCAGATGAGGTTAGAGACAGATGAGGAGGCACTAAAGATTGTGACAATACACAGGAGCAAAGGGCTTGAATATCCTGTGGTCTTCTGCCCTTTTAATTGGGATGCAGCTGGGTCTTCACAGGATGATATAATCATATTTCATGATAAGCAAAATAACTATTCCCCCACAATAGACATAAGATCCTTACCTGATGAGTCATCAAAAAAATATAAAGAGATAGAGGAACTTGCAGAGAGCATCAGGCTTCTCTATGTTGCCATAACAAGGGCAAAAAAAAGGTGTTATATTGCATGGGGGAACATAAAGAACTCAGAGGGGTCAGGGCTTGCATATGTCTTACACTCTCCTGATGCCCTGTCAGATAGTTTTTCTGTGGAGGAACTAAAAAATTATATAAAAGGTTTATCGGTCAATGATATAAAATCAAGGCTTGAAGAGCTTGTTAAAAAATCAGATGGAACCATAGAGCTAATCACCCTGCCTGAATATGAGGGTAGACAATATGTGCCACAATCTATCACAGAAGATATATTAAGCCCCAGAATATTCAAAGGCACAATCGATAAGACCTGGCGTGTGGTAAGTTTTTCCTCTCTTGTATCAAAAAGGCCACGGTTTGCCGAGCTCCCTGACAGAGACGAAGAAATAAAGGCTGATTCAATGACGACATCATCTATAGGCTCATCTATAACGCCTTTACAGACAAGTAATATATTCGCTTTTCCTCAAGGGGCAAAGGCAGGCCTATTTATCCACGATATCCTTGAGCACATGGATTTTGCATTTAAAGACCCAGAGAAAATAAGGTTGCTTATAGGTGAAAGGCTCCTCCAGTATGGTTTTAAATATGACTGGCTTGATGTGATATTTAACAAAATGAAGGATGTGGTAAGTGCACCACTTATATCAAATATTGATCAATTCACCCTATCAACACTCAATGATAACAAGAGACTCCATGAGCTTGAGTTCTATCTTCCCTTAAATACAATTGATAATCATGGGTTAGGAGATATCTTTGATAAATATATCTCCTTTTCAGATAATATCTCCCCAAGAGAACTTATAAAGGAGCTCGGATTTACGCCTGTAGGGGGTATGATGAGGGGTTTTATTGACATGGTCTTTGAGCATAACGGCAGATACTACATAGTTGACTGGAAATCTAATTTTCTTGGGGATAGTCTTGAAGACTATAATAAGGAAAACATAATAAAGGCTATGATGGATGAATATTACTTTCTCCAGTATCATCTATATGCTGTTGCGCTAAACAATCTCTTATCCTTCAGGCAAAAGGATTATTCTTATGAAGAGCATTTCGGTGGGATTTTTTATATATTTATCCGAGGCATAACCCCTGAAAAAGATACCTACGGCATATTCTTTGATCTACCGGAAAAAGGACTCATAGAAGAACTCAACGGATATATTAAAAAGGCATCAGGGTAATGGTTGATTCAAACTACATGGTTTTTTCAGGGATTCACAGATATTTTGCCGATTTTATTGTATCCATCTCCTATAATACCTCAGAAAAAGACAGGATGTATCTATGGCTTGCCTCTGCCCTCCTAAGCTATTTTGTAAATGAAGGCCATATCTGTATAGATCTACAGGACCTTGCAGGGAGGGAATTGTGCATAGATAGAGATGATACCCAATTTTCATTTACATGTCCCGCTCTGGATCAATGGATAGAGGGCATAAGAAGATCGGATATCGTGGGCGCCCCTGATGAAAAAAGGCCCCTTATCCTCACAGACACCAATAGGCTATATCTTAACCGCTACTGGCAATATGAAAGGATTTTTATAGATAGTATTATTAAAAAAATAGATATTCCCCCAGAGCACCTTGATATGCCCGTTGCAGATAAAATTCTTAATAGACTCTTCCCGCACCATAGTGAAAATGAGGAAGACATACAGAGGAAGGCAGCCCAACATTCCCTCTCAAGGAATTTTCTTGTCATATCCGGTGGGCCAGGCACAGGCAAAACATTTACCATAGTAAAAATAATTGCCCTTTTAATGGAGATGAAAAAAATCCAATCAATAGCACTGGCTGCCCCTACAGGCAAGGCTGCTGCAAGACTAAAGGCAGTAATAAGAGATACAAAAGATAGGATTGACTGTCCTGATGAGATTAAGGCAAATATCCCAGAAGAGGCATTAACCATCCACAGACTCCTTGGCTCATCATACAGGACAAGACGTTTCAAATTTAATGAGGATAACCCATTACCCTATGATGCAGTAATAATTGATGAGGCATCTATGGTTGATCTCCCCCTTATGGCAAAATTTTTATCTGCGATCCCACAGAAGACAAGACTAATCCTTGTGGGGGATAAGGACCAGCTTTCCTCAGTGGAGCCAGGTTCTGTCTTTGGTGACATCTGTGAGGGTGCAGAGGGTATCCCAGATTCTATCGTAATATTGAAAAAAAACTACCGTTTTGGCAAAGACAGCGGCATAGGTGTATTGAGTGAACTTATAAAAAAGGGAAAAGGGGAGGAGGCAATAAAACTTATCAAAGAGGGTAGATATGATGATATAGGATGGCAGGAGACCCCTTCCCCTGTGCATCTTCCCCTATTCATTGAAAAGAACATTGCCGAGCGTTACTCTCTTTATTTAAAAGCATCTAATGTTGAGGAGGCATTTAAATACTTTGACAGTTTTCATGTCATATGTGCCCTGAGGCATGGCCCATATGGGGTCATTGCTATTAATGAATTAATAGAAAAAAGCCTTAATGACAAAGGGCTAATTAAAATATCTGGTAAGTGGTATAGAGGAAAACCGGTAATGATAACCGTAAATGACTATTCGCTTAGACTCTTTAATGGGGATACGGGTATAGTTTTTTATGAAAAGGAAAATAAAGGAGACCTAAGGGTATTTTTAAAGACTGAGGATGAAGGGATAAGAAGGGTGGTGCCGGCAAGAATAGGTGATTATGAGACTGCATATGCCATAACAGTCCACAAAAGTCAGGGTTCAGAATTTGAAGACATCATCGTCATCCTGCCTGACAGACAAACGGAGATATTAACGAGGGAGCTTATATATACTGCCATTACAAGGGCAAAAAGGCGTATAGAGATATGGGGAAGAGAGGATGTCTTTATAGAGGCTGTGGAAAAAAGGATTGATAGGCAATCGGGGATAAAAGAGGCGCTTCTCTCTATCCACCAAAATCAGGATTTATAAATTCTATTACATCCCCTGATTTTATAAGGGTTGTTTCATAATCATGGGGGAAGACATACCTTTTATTTAATTCCACAATCAGCCCAGTATCCTTTTCATTAAAGTAGGAGATAAGTCCTGCAATAGTCATATCTTTGGGTATCTTTTCCTTAATGCCATTGAGGATTATCTCCATCTCCATTCTTTATCCTCTCTCCTTATTTAGTTTCAGTTTACTACATGTAGGGCATTGAGGATTCTTCTCTATGATTAGTTCTCTGAATTGCATATCTGTCCCTGAAAAATAAAGCAGCCTCCCATTTAAAGTGCCCTTAATGCCAACCAATAACTTTATTGCCTCCATTGCCTGGATTGATGCAACTATACCTGGGGTAGGACCTATGACGCCCACTGTTTCAACCTTCTTCAGGTTTACAGGGAAAATACAATCAAAGCACGGCGTCTCACCGGGCACAAAGGTGGTAACCATACCACTTAAGCCATCTACACCACCATAGATATATGGTATGGACTTTAGAATGGAGATACGGTTCAGAATCCTCCTTGTCTCAAGATTATCTGTGGCATCTACAATCAAGGATGACCCTCCTATCAGATCAGAGGCATTGTCATTGTTTAATCCAACTGTGAATGTTTCTATATTGCAGTTAGGGTTCAGACGTTTCAGCTTATTAAGCCCTGATTCAGATTTTTCTATTCCTATATCATCTGTCCAGTGTATAATCTGTCTATTCAGATTTGATATATCTACCCTGTCCTTATCTATTATCCTTATGTTTCCAATACCTGCTGCAACAAGATACAATGCAGACACAGAACCAAGCCCTCCTAAACCTGCAATAAAAACCTGTGCCCCTTTTAATCTCTCCTGTCCCTCAATGCCTATAGAAGAGATAATAATCTGTCTCTTATATCTCTCAAGCTCCTCACTGGTTAATTGGATATCCATAATTATATGTCGTTTTATAAGAACCTTTATAATATATTACAAAAAAATTTGAGTCAAGTAGGGCTTTGATTAAATAATTTCATTGCTTACAGGGAATTTTTTTTGTAATATAACCACACCTAATAGTTTAACCACCTCGATTTGAAAATCGATGAAGCAGATGAGGGCATAATAACTATTTATAAAAGAGGAGACTGATAATGGGCAGTGTTTTAAAGTGGCGGAAAAAGAAGATCAGAAAACACAAATACAAAAAACTTAGAAGAAGAACAAGACATCAGAGGAGAAAGTAATATATATCATCGCTCTCTCTTAAAAAGAAAAAGGGGTCTATATGGACAATGGTCTGATTGGAATAGTTGTTGGGGGCGGCCCTGCCCCTGGCATAAATGGGGTTATAAGCTCTGCAACCATTGAGGCTATAAATCATGGCAGAAAAGTAGTAGGTATAGTAGGAGGTTTTAAACCCCTGCTTGAGGGAGACACAAAGAGCATACTCCATCTTACCATAGACCTTGTTTCCCGGCTCCATACAACAGGGGGGTCAATACTAAGGACATCCAGGGATGCCCCCGGTGAGGTGAATAGGAATTTTAAGACCTTAATGTCAACCCTTAAGAAGATAGGCATCAAAGATCTTATTACCATCGGTGGAGAGGGTACATTGTTTATGGCAAAATGGATTGAACAGGAGGCGAGAGGCACCATAAATGTTGTCCATATGCCTAAAACAATAGACAATGACATCCCCCTGCCTGGCGGTTTCTCTACCTTTGGCTATCAGACTGCAAGACACATAGGTGTTGAGATTGTAAAAAACATAATGGAAGATTCAAGGACCATGGGTAGGTGGTATTTTATAACAACCATGGGACGCCACACAGGGCATCTCGCCCTTGGTATCGGCAAGGCAGCAGGGACAACTATTGCCTTAATCCCAGAGGAATTCCCTGAAAAGAGACTATCTTTTAAAAAGGCGGCTGATATATTGACAGGCTCTATTATAAAAAGGCTATCTATGGGAAGAGACCACGGGGTGGCAATCATAGCAGAGGGTATATCAGAAAAGTTTGATATAGAAGAGTTGAGACAACACGAAGAGCTTGAAACAGACGAAAAGGGCGGCATAAGGCTTTCAGATATACTATTAGGAAGGGTTCTTAAAAATTTTGTATTGGAAACATTAAAATCCCTGGGTATTAATGTAACTATTGTGGACAAGAATATAGGCTATGAACTAAGGGCAGCAGAGCCTATCCCCTTTGATATTGAGTATACAAGAAATCTTGGTTATGGTGCTGTTCATTTCCTTTTAAGGGGAGGAACAGGGGCTATGATTGCATTCTATGAGGGAAATCTAAGACCCATCCCTTTTGTAGAGTTGTTTGATTATAGTACCGGAAAGTCAAAGGTAAGATACGTTGACATGGCCTCCCAGTCCTATGAGGTGGCAAGAAATTATATGATAAGATTAGAGAAAGAGGATTTTGAACCTGAACGATTAAAAAATATCGCCTCTGTTACATCACTTACACCAGAGGAATTTAAGGAGAGATTTTTCTATCTTGTCAATCAACAGGAATGTTAAACAGTTGCAGCATTATAGCATTTAAGGGGCCTATGAGCTTTTCTGTCTTTCTATGGGTATAAAAAATAATTTAATCCTTTTGCTATCAATAGCAAATATACCAGAGAACAGCTCAAAACCCATCCCCTCGGGTTCTTTCTTTATCTCAAAAAGAAAGGCAAATCTTCTTTTCCAGCCTGACGAGCCGTCTTCCTTCGTATAGAGGCCATATAAAAGGTTAGTTACAACCCTATCCGCTGTTTTCCTCCTTTCATAAAAAGTAATAAGGGGTTTTATTATGAAATCCATACCATCATATCTAAGAGGCAAGATAGAGGGAAAATAGAAGTTATAATCTTCACCTTTACCTCTATATTCAAAAAAGGGCCAGACATTCAAGAATGTGCCTTTTTCATCCACTACATATCTATTGATTACAAGAAACCATCTATAGATATATTTTTCTTCCCCTCTATACCACTGGGAGTCCCTGAAAACAGGCCAGAGGACAGAATACTTCACATCCTTCTCATTTCTGTTATATGTATAAAAAGGGAACACGCTTATACCTTCCATATCTTCACCCTCAATATTTGTATATATGGGCCAAAAAAGGTCAAGCTGCGACTTGAACTCTGTCTTCTGTCTCGTATATATAGGCCACATTACAGATCGAAATTCGCTTGTTTTGGATTTTACATCAATATAAAAAGGGACGGCATAGAAGGATCTGACAGGGTCATCTGTGTTCAAACCCCTTTCGCCCTGGAAAAATATGGGCCATAAAAAAAATCTATTTTTACTCTGTCCCTCTCTATTTCTAAATCCAAAAAGGGGCCATGCCTTTACACCCTCCTCTTTTCCACTATAATAGGCGAAAAGGGGCCAGAGGATATTTGTCTTTCTTGCCCCACCAGCCTCTGAATAGCCATAGATGGGCCACATAAAAAAACCTATCTCATCCCTGTTAAACCTATCATATAATTTTCCATAAAATGGAAAGACCCCAAAATAACTACCTTTTTTTGACTCACCCCAAAAAAATGGGAATATTGCCTTGTTTCCCTTATCGTCATCCTTTTTTTTCATGTAGAATGGAACAAAATAGGAGGTATCCTCACTGCTCTTGCCAAGGGGATAGAGATATCTGTATACACCACCTTCATTGGAATCATAAGAAAAAAGAAAGGGTCTTATGGCTAATCTACTTGATGTCTCATCTTTTTTATAAGAAAACAGAGGACCTAAAAAATGCCTCTCGCCATCATGCTCCCATGTCAAAGGCCAGAAGGAATGGGCGACGCAGGGGATAAAAAGCATCAAGAAGAAGATGATCCGTATCAAAACATCAAACCAAAGATAGTCCCAAGGACTGAGATAGGTGTCATCTCAGAGATACCATCAGCGCCCTTCTGAAGTTTCTTCATAGCCTTCTCTGTCTCTACATAAAGACTATCATCCTTTGCGAGCTTCCCGAGGGTGCCCTCTCCTTTTTTGACACCATCGGTAATCTCCTTCATGTTTTTCAAGGTATCCTTTGCATCATTATAGAGCGCATCATCCTTTGCAAGCTTTCCCAGAGAGCCCTTTCCCTGCTCTATATCTGCTGTTATATTTTTTAAGGAACTCATGGTATCCCTTGCATCATTGTAAAGCTTATCGTCTTTCACCAACATACCAAGGCTACCCTTGCCACTCTCTACATCACTAACGATCTTTTTCAGACCCTTTAATGTATCATCTGCATTGGCGATAACGCTATTGATGCTCTGTTTATTGTCTTTGATTATATCCTTGAATTCACCGGTTATTGCCTGGATATTATCAATGCTTTTCTTTATGTCTGACTTTTCCTTTTCGCCCAGTATCCCCTGAAATTCTCCTATGGTATCACCGAATTTCTTTGCAGCACTACTAACCTGTGTGAATATCTCATCAAAACCAGGGGAGGTTAAGACATTGGTTACCTGCCCTCCGCTGGACAGCATCTTTTGATCCTTTCCTGGCAATATCTCTAGATATTTATCACCCAGCACCCCCTGGGTTCTCACGGCAATCATGCTATCCGCTGGTATCTTAACATCCTGTTTAACAGAAAACCTTACAAGAGCCTTAAAGCCCTCAAGCTTAACACTCGTTATCCTGCCTACCTCAACACCTGCAACCAATACAGGGGTCTTTGCGTCAAGGCCCCCTGCATTTTCAAGATAGACTACGAGATCATACCCTTTATCGCTGAGCACGCCGAATTTACCTACCCTAATAGACATATAAAACAATATAATAATACCTATAAGAACAAGAATGCCTACCTTTAACTCTGGCGAAATACTACTCCTTTTCATTTATCACCTCCTGCAAAACCTGGTATACCTGTTGCTTTTAAAAATTCTTTTACCTCTTCTTTTTTGCTCTGTCTAATCTCCTTCGGTGTCCCAAATTCTACGATCCTTCCATTGTTAAGCATGGCAACATTGTGCGCTATCCTGAACATCCCAAGTATATCATGGCTTATAACAACAAAAGTTTTATGTAGCCTCTCCTGGGTCTCCGTGATTAGATCGAGGATGGTCAGCGATGTGATAGGGTCAAGGGCACTTGTAGGCTCATCAAACAGTATGATACCAGGGTCAAGTATCAATGCCCTTGCAAGCCCTACCCTTTTTCTCATGCCGCCTGATAGCTCAGATGGCATCTTATCATCAAAGCCTGCAAGCCCTACGTTTCTTAATATCTCCTGTGCCATCCGCACAATCTCCTTTTCAGGAAGTCTTGTATGTTCTCGAACAGGGAAGGCTACATTGTCAAGGACATTCATGGAATCGAAGAGTGCTGCCTCCTGAAACAACATGCCGAACTTCTTTCTTACCTCATTCAAATCCTTTTCTTTAAGTCTTGTTATGTCTGAGCCATCTATCCATATCTCACCCTCGTCGGGCCTCAGAAGACCTATCAGGTGTTTCATAAGAACGCTTTTGCCACCGCCGCTTTTACCTATAATAACTGTAATCTCACCATGTTTTATATCAAGATTTATGCCCTCAAGGACTTTCTGGGTTCCAAATGCTTTATGAAGGTTGTTTATTCTTATTGCAATCCCGTTATCTGTCATTTAGAACATCAAAGAGGTAAGGACATAATCTGCAATTAGTATAGAAACACTTGCTATAACAACAGATTCTGTTGTTGACCTTCCTACCCCTTCTGCGCCTCCCTTTGTGTAAAAACCTTTATAACAGGCTACAACACTTAAAATAACCCCGAAACAGGCTGCCTTTGCAAGCCCATTATATATATCCTCGAAATCAAGATATTTGATCATCTTGTTTATAAACGCACCCTCATTTATACCAAGGAGCTTTACGCCTACAAGCCAACCTCCTACTATACCCACAAAGTCTGATACAATTGTTAAAATAGGGAGCATAAAAAAAGATGCGATAACCCTTGGGGTGACGAGATATTTTATTGGATTTAATGCCATAACAATCAAGGCATCGATCTGCTCTGTGACCCTCATAGTCCCAAGCTCTGCTGCCATGGCTGAGCCTGCCCTCCCTGTAACCATTAGGCTTGTGAGCACAGGGCCAAGCTCCCTTGTCATGCTTAATGCCACTGTTGTTCCCACAAGGCCCTCTGCGCTAAATTTTCTGAAACCATAGTAGGATTGCAGCGCAAGAACCATACCTGTAAAGGTCCCTGTAATAATCACAACGCCTGCTGATTTAACGCCAATAAATTCCATCTGTTTAAAGATATAATTTAATTTTAAAGGCCTTCTAAAAAGGAGAAGGATACTATTTAAGAACATAAACCCCATACCGCCTAATTCTCTCAGGATAGAGATAACGCCCTCTGATAACCTGCCCATAAGACTAATAAACATAAGCCCTCTGTACCTTTCTTGATATCCTACATAAGACCTCATATGGTATGGTCCCCTCCAGTTTTGCTATATCATCCGCTGTTATGCAATGCTCTCCCACAACCCCTATAAATACCACCTCATCACCTTTTACGAGGTCATCATGCCCCGTTATGTCAACAAGTGTCCAGTCCATACAAACTCTACCTACAATACTGCATTTTTTTCCTTTTATCAAGACAAATCCCCTGTTCGATAATGCCCTTGGATAGCCATCTGAGTAGCCAAGGGGTACATAGGCTACCCTGGTTTTTCTCTCTGTTCTAAACATTCTTCCATAGCTTAATGAACATCCCTCAGGAAACGTGCGAATAAGCGCTATCCTTGATGATAGCCTCATAACCTGTTTTAGAGTAATCTTATCTTTTAGGGATGAATCAGGATATGAACCATAAAGACCTATCCCTGATCTCACCATGTTGAAGCAGGCCTCTGGATAGACTAAAACAGCACCGGTATTAGCCATGTGGACATAGGGTGGGGTTATATTATGGGAGCTAAAGGCATTAAGGATATATTTAAACCTCTCAATCTGTTCCAGACCATAACCATCCCTGACCTCTGATGATGCAAAATGGCTCATTAGCCCCTCTACATAGATATTCTTTGTTCTTTTGAGGGTGCTGATGACCTCAGATATTTCATCCTGGCTGAAACCAAGCCTGCCCATGCCTGTATCAAATTTTATATGGACATTTAGAGGGGAATCAAAGTCTATGCTCTCTTTTGCAAGTCTCTTTAAGATATCCATGTCATATACCACAGGGGTAAGCCTATGATGGATAAAAGATATGGTGCTGTCCCATGGCAGTATCCCGCTCATAACCAGTAAAGGAGAGTTAATCCCCTCCTTTCTTAATCCAAGTGCCTCATTTAATGATGCCACCCCAAAGTATCCAGCACCAACAAATTCAAGCCTTTTAGTCACCTGAATAGCACCATGTCCATAGGCATCTGCCTTAACAACGCAGAGTATCTTTACATCTTCAGGGAGGAGAGATTTTATAGCCCTGTAATTTTCCTCCAAGAAACGAAGATTTATAGACACAGTTGCCCTTGGGATACTATCTGTTATCTTCATTGATTGTTCAGATCCATGAATACCTTCTCAAATGCCTCTAATGTTGCTGCGAGTTCATTCTCTCTATGTTCAGAACTCAAAAAAGCCGCCTCAAAAGGGCTTGGTGCAAGGTATATGCCCTCTTGGAGCATGGATTTAAAAAATCTCTCGTATAATACCCTGTTAGAATCCATGGCAGATAAATAATCCCGGACATCCCTATCTGTAAAAAAACCTGTCCACATACCTACTAATGAATTGATTCGATATGGTATACCATATCTGTCTGCTATTTCCATAATGGCATCCTCAAGCCCTTTCCCATATGTCCCCATCTTTTGATATATCTCTTTGTTATTCTTAAGATAATCAAGAGCATATATTCCTGCACGAACAGCTATAGGATTGCCTGAAAGCGTGCCTGCCTGGTATACCTCTCCCTCGGGGGCTAATGCACCCATCACATCAGCCCTGCCACCTATGGCACCTATTGGAAATCCACCGCCTATAATTTTTCCAAGGCATGTAATATCAGGTCTAATATCATATAAATGCTGTGCGCCCCCATAGGTAACCCTAAAGCCTGTTATAACCTCATCAAATATAAGAAGAATACCATTATCTCTGCATATTGTTTCAATATCGTGGAGAAAACCTTTATCTGGGGGTATTACGCCCATATTTCCCATTACAGGCTCCATAATTATACATGCTATATCCCTATCTTTTTTTACAATGTCCTCAACAGAGTCAATATTATTAAAGTCAGCTACATGGGTATGTCCTGCAAGCTCAGCCGGTATCCCTTTACTATCTGGTATACCAAATGTTGCCATCCCTGAACCTGCTTTTACAAGGAGTGAGTCCACATGGCCATGATAACATCCCCTGAATTTTATAATATTCTGCCTGCCTGTCCAGCCCCTTGCAAGCCTTATGGCGCTCATGGTAGCCTCTGTGCCAGAGTTTGTAAGTCGAACCATGTCTATTAAGGGAAAGGCCTCAATGATTCTTTCAGCAAGCCCTATCTCGTATCTATGGCATGCACCAAAACTTGTTCCACATAATAACGCCTCCTTAACCTCATCTATTATCCCATCGTTGGCATGACCGAGGATAATAGCCCCCCAAGACATTACATAGTCAAGATACCTGTTGCCATCCTCATCATACAGATAGGCACCCTTGCCTCTTTTTACATAAAATGGTGTATCATTGACAGATTTAAAGGCCCTGACAGGGCTATTTACCCCTCCAGGCATTATTTTTCTTGCTCTTTCAAAGAGACTGGTAGATATATCCCTATTCATCTACCACCTTTATAGATGTCTTCTTAAACTCCCTTTTACTGAAAAGTATCTTGAAATCATTAACCCCTATCTTTTGCGATATGCGGTAGACAATCTCTACACAATCTTCCCTGCTTTTTCCATGGATCATTGTATAGAGATTATATTCCCAGAAGCCCCCTGTGTCCCTTTCGTAGCAGTGACTTACCTCTGGAAATGTTGCCATGATATCCCCTGATTTTCTTACATCATCCTTTTTTATCCTCCAGACAACCATTGCATTGTGGGTATACGAAACCCTCCTGTGGTAGAGAACAGCAGCTATCCTCCTTATTGTTCCCTCTTTTATCATCTTTTTAAGCCTTTCCACAATCTCATCACCATCTATTGCGCATCTGGTACCGATTTCCCTGTAAGGCTCCAGAACCAGTGGAAAATCATCAGGTATATTCCTTAAAAATAATCTATCCGCCTCTTTATTCATGGTCACTATTTTACATACATGGCATATCTTTTTCAAATAAAAACCTCTCTTTGATTTTAAAAAAAATGCTTTACATTAAGCCAATATCCATGTAAATTCATAGTCTTAAAATAACAAAAGCGTATTGCAGGAGTTAGACATGGTAAAACCCTCATCAAGACTGGAAAAAATACCGCCATATCTGTTCGCAAGGATTGACAAGAAAAAGGAAGAGGCAAGAAAAAAGGGCATAGACCTAATTGATTTCAGTATAGGCGACCCTGATATACCAACCCCAGCAAATATTACAGAGAAGATGAAGGAGGCAGTAGACAACTCAAGAAACCATAGGTATCCAAGCTATGAGGGTATGCATGCCTTCAGAAAGGCAGTAGCTGACTGGTATAAAAAGCGATTCTCTGTAAGGCTGAATCCTGATAATGAGGTTGTAACGCTTATTGGTTCAAAAGAGGGAATAGCCCATATGCCCTGGGCGTATGTTGACACAGGGGATATCGTCCTTGTTCCATCTCCAGGCTATCCTGTCTATAAAATATCTACACTCCTTGCAGGGGGAACCCCGTACATAATGCCGCTCAAAGAGGAGAACAACTTTCTTCCAGACTTTGATAGGATTCCTAAGGATGTCCTTAAAAAGGCAAAGATTATCTTTATTAATTATCCTAATAACCCGACTGGTGCCCAGGGAGACGATGATCTCTTTAAAAAGGTCATCCACATAGCAAAAGAATTCGATATCCTCGTATGTCATGATGCAGCATATAGCGAGATAGCATATGAAGGGTATAAACCTAAAAGTTTTCTTGAATTTGACCCTGAAAAGAGATACTCCGTAGAGTTCCACTCACTGTCAAAGACATACTGTATGACAGGGTGGAGGATTGGCTTTGCAGTAGGCAACAGCGATGCCATATACAATCTCGGAAAACTAAAAACAAATATAGATTCAGGTGTATTTCAGGCTATCCAGCAGGCAGGGATTGAGGCACTTACAGGGGATCAGACAAGTCTGAAGGAGCTTAAAAAGAGATTCCAGAAAAGACGTGACATGGTCATAGATGGTCTTACATCCCTGGGCATAAAGGTCAGAAAGCCTCTTGCAACCTTTTATATATGGGCAAGGGTGCCTAAAAAATACAAATCAGAGGACTTCTGCGAAAGACTCATTGAAAAAACAGGCATAGTTGTAACACCTGGAAATGGCTTTGGGGATGAAGGAGAGGGATACTTCAGGATATCGCTCACGATAAGTGAGAAAAAGATAAAAGAGGCAATGAAAAGACTTGCATCATTTAAGTATTAAACCCATTTAAGCATCTGTTTTGTCAATCTCGTTTATAGTATTTATTGGGTTTATAGGACATATGGCGTTTACCCATAACCTATCTATCAATACCTATTACCCTTATGGCATTCTTATATAAAATCTTCTCCTTTATCGTATCTGATAAAGGAAGGGCAAGAACCTTATCTATCAGGGGTTTTATGTGTGGGACACCAGGCCAGTCACTACCAAATATAAATCTATCCTGATAGATATCTATATGAGGAAAATATTCAGGGATATGTCGTGTAGGTATGCCTGCTATCCCTACATAGATATTCTTGTGACGGGTTATAAGCCATGAAACCATATTATACCAGAAGGGTCTCCCCCCGTGCTCGAGGATGATCTTCAATTCCGGAAAGGCATCTGCAACCTCATCGAGTAATAGAGGGTCGGCATACTTTACAAGGGAACCCTTGAATATGGAGGTCCCTGTATGAAACATTACAGGAAGGTTTTTAGACTCTAAATACCCATAAAATGGATAAAACCTCTCCTCGTTTGGATAAAAATGGGCGTAGCTCGGGAGCATCTTAAAGCCCTTAACCCCTAAAACCTCAAAGGCAAACCTTGCCTGTTCAAGGATATCAGGACCTTCGTAGAGGCATATAGAGCCAAAGGGTATTAGATCTGGATGTCCTTTACAGAAATCTGTGACATATTCATTGGTTACAACACCTGTTGCCCGAGGCGCATATTCAGCAAGGATAACACCTTTTTTTATACCCTGACTGTTAAGGTATGCAAGGATTCTGTCCGGGTCTGTCTGCTGCGAAAAGTTTTCATGAAAATATGGGTTATTTTTTTTGAAAAATTCTACAACCCAGGGGGTCCAGTTCCTACTTGTCCCCACATGGATGTGCATATCCATTACATACATCTCTGTCTCATCCTTTAATAATTAGGTTAATATGAAGCTACATATTCATCAAATCCTATCAAGACAATCACCTTATGTCAACCGCCATGTCTATCCTGTTAATTATATTCATCTTTCTAATGCCAATACCCCTTATATATCCTCTCAGGTCAAGGACAATAACTGTTTTATTATCTGTGCTGCCGTATTTGGTTGCCGTAGATATAATTGTCTCTGCTGCCTTCTGCGCATCATTGCACTTTCTTGCAATCTCAAGCACCTCTTTTTCATCCAGGACATCCCATATACCATCACAGGCAACTACAACATAGTCATTCTCTCTGCCAAGAAAACCCTCCACTATAAATGGCTCTGCTATTACATAAGGTTTGAGATGGGTATCTCCTAAGGCACGGCTCATAGCCAGTTCACCCTGCACCCTGTAGACACCAAATCTTATTACAAAACCCCCAGCCGCCTCTATCCTTTTTCTCTCTTTAGGGATATCAGGTTTATGGTCTTCAGTGAGAAGCTCAGCGCTACCTTCAATACCTATTGCAATCCTTGAATCACCAACATTTACAGAAAAGAATCTATCATGGATAATATAAAAATTGGCAAGGGTTGTCCCGCATGCAAGCCCTTTTTTTACAATACATTCATCTGTCTTTATGCATGTCTCCCTCAGGATCTCACATATCTGCCTCTGTTCATACGGCTCTTTAAGGGTCTCTTCTGACCAGAGATGGAGAAAGCACGGCGTCACCATCTCTGCTGCAATGGCTGCCGCCCTAACCCCTCCATGACCATCATAGACCTCAGCACTAAAAAAGCCTTTCTCAGGTATAATGTATATGGCATGCTCATCCTCCATTCTATCTCTTATACCTATATCCTTGTTTATACCATAAGGGATATCCATGACTTATCTATTTTATCATAATCGATAAGATGTTTATTGTGAAAAAAAATCAAAATGAATATAATAATGCCTGTTATAGGGAATAAGATTCCACCCTGTTTATGGGAATGTGGTATATATAGATATTATTAAATAAGGCGAGGCGATTTAAAATAAGCATAAGAGGAGGCAGAAACAATGTATAAGTATAAGCTTGTTCTCTTAAGGCATGGAGAAAGCACATGGAATAAAGAAAACAGATTCACAGGATGGACAGATGTGGATCTATCCGAAAAAGGTATAGAAGAGGCAAAGACAGCAGGTCAGATGCTAAGAAAAGAAGGTTATGTCTTTGACATTGCCTTTACGTCGTATCTTAAAAGGGCTATAAGAACACTTTGGATCGTCCTTGATGAGATGGACCTTATGTGGATACCTGAATACAAATCATGGAGATTAAACGAGAGGCATTATGGTGCATTACAGGGATTAAATAAGGCTGAGATGGCGGAAAAATTTGGCAATGACCTTGTGCATCAATGGAGAAGAAGCTATGATGTCCCGCCACCAAAACTTGAGAAATCAGACCCAAGATATACAGGCAATGACCCAAGATATAAAGACCTTGATGAAAAGGACATCCCCTTGAGTGAATGCCTTAAGGATACAGTCATCAGGTTTATGCCATACTGGCAGGAGGTCATATCCCCTGCAATACTAGAGGGAAAAAAAATAATAATTGTTGCCCATGGAAACAGCCTGAGGGCGCTGGTTAAACACCTGGATAATATATCAGATGAGGAGATACCGGGCCTAAATATACCAACAGGGATACCCCTTGTATATCACCTTGACAACAACCTAATGCCTATTGAAAGGTTTTACCTAGGTGACAAAGAGGAGATTGAAAAGGCAATCCAAAAGGTGGC
>JGI12104J13512_1000577_pt1 | contig 32693 bp, 30 predicted proteins | sample TerdegcTABiofilm_FD_13512 | JGI IMG/M metagenome (IMG submission 13512)
CCTTCTGCCAGTTTTGCAGTAATTACATCATTAATTGATTTTTCGATACTCATAAGATCACTCTCTTTCTGCAGCGTTTATGCTGCGTATTTTTAACAAAAAATGCAGCAGTAACTATAAATTCCCTTTAATAAACTTAAACCATGTTTGCGTTTCGATAATATATCCCGTAAATTCTTCTTTAAGCTCTTTCAGAGTCTTTGATTGGTATTCAATCCCATCTTTAATCAAAGTAAACTTACCCCCCGCACTTAACGCAAGTAAAGAATAGCCCCACCCTGGTTTTTTGCCATCATTATACTTCGACATTCTTTCAACTACACTCGAAGTAACGCCATCTGGTATAGCCTTTTTAAACAAGGTTAAAACCTCCCCAGCTACGGTATTTCTTTATAATACTCCGGTCCCAAAACTAACATGCAACTATCACAACCCCAGAACATTTTTGCTCCGAATGCTAACTTACCATTATTGTTCAGTTCAACATATTGTCTGCAAGATGTTTGCTTAGCACATATACCACAACGATTTGGAGAACCGGTGCTTGGAATAGTAATACGTCCGGTATTATGCCGGACGGGTATTCTGGCAAGCTTAGTTGTATGCAAACAAAGTTCGTCAACCTTAAGCGACCTTATTCCAAGCCGGTGTAACATTTCTATCCCGGTCTCCTGGCTAATCCTTAACCTAAGTGATTCCAAATCCACATCTATGGGAACTTTACAAAATATTGTTGCTAGTTGTTGGCTCAGGCGAATCATTTCTATACCAGCCCGAATTTTTTCCCCCTGTTTGCCTGTTATATCCTGTATAGCCGCTATAACTCCTTCAGTTGTACCGTATTTTCTTAGAAGTTCAATGGCAGTCTTTTCACCAACTCCCCTGACTCCAGGTATATTGTCGGAGCGATCCCCAGCCAGGGCTTTGATACTTAGAACCTGGTCATGTCTAAAACCAAGCTCATTCTCGGTACTCTGTGGAGTACATTCCACCATTTGAGAAACACCTTTTTTCATCAATAAGACGGATACATTCTCATTAACTAGCTGAATGCAATCTTTATCACCAGTAAGTATTTCTACTTTATAGCCGGTGGATGCACGGACCGCCAATGTACCGATAATGTCATCAGCCTCATAAAGTTCTTTTTCAAAATAAGGTATGTTTAATGAACTTAAGACTCCTTTAATAATACAGAACTGTGGTATGAGATAAGGATCGGTTTCCTTTCGGTTTGCCTTATATTCTGGGTATTCCCTTTTACGGAAAGAATTTCGCGACACATCAAATGCTACTGCCAGGTGAGTAGGTCTACGCTGACTAACAACATTAATTAGGAGTTTTAACATACCGTAAACTGCATTAGTCGGCCTGCCATCGGGGGCTTTCATTGAAGGAAAAGCGTGAAAACAACGGTGAAGCAGAGAGTTGCCGTCAATCAAAATAAGTACCCCTTTATATGCCATATTTTAACAACCCCCATATACCAAATGAATGAATTTGAATTAAACGTTATAAAGAGCCCGAAAGTAAACATTACCGGTGTTTCTAAAACTTATATAACATATTTTGGATTGAATTTTTGGTGTGTGCATATTATTATAATATCAAACTAAAATAAGGGGTGACAATGTGGGACTTTCCAACCAATTCAACCAATTACCTGATATATATCGAATTATAAATTATTTACGTCGATCACGGCAGGATATTGAACGGGAGCGCCGGACGGGAGAAGATACTCTCTCCACTCAAAGAAAAATCATGACTAAAGTTCTGGATGATATTGATATACCTTACGATGTTGAGCAGGAAATCGGTTCTGGCGATAAGATCGAAGCTCGCCCAGTTTTTCAGAAGATTCTCAACTGGTTAGAAGAAGGTAAATATAACGCTATTGCAGTCAAAGAAATTGCCCGTCTTGGACGGGGTTCTTACGCTGATATGGGCCGAATATTTGATTTAATTGATCGGAAACGAATTTTTATCATTACCCCTTACAAGATATATGACATTCGTAACCCTGCCGATGCTCGTCAAATTCGTTTTGAGCTTTTCTTTGCTCGTGAAGAATTTGAGAACATTCGTGAAAGAATGTTGTCCTCTAAATTAAGTATCGCCTTTGAAGGACGCTGGGTCGTTGGAGCCACCCCATTTGGTTATAAATTAAATCACTCAACAACTAGGTTAGAAATTGATGAGGAAGCTGCGAATATCGTGAAAATGATCTACGATCTTTATGTATATGGGGTTCCCCAGGCTGACGGTACTGTTAAGGATGTTGGTTTTAACGCTCTCGCCAGTTATCTAAATAGCCACGGAATTCCTACTCCAAGGAATTCTAAAGGTTGGAGATACCTTTCAGTCCAGAGAATACTTACAAACGTAGCTTATAAAGGAACCTTTCAATACAGGAAAAGACGGAGAATTGGTAATACCTACCATGACAGGCCCGAATCAGAATGGATTACTGTGGAAGACGCACACGAACCAATTATAAGCCGAGAGGTCTGGGAACTGGCCCAGGGGAAATATAACGGAAGAAGTCTTCCCAGGGTAAAATTAGACTTCTCTCCTTGTGAGCTTGCAGGTTTATTCATTTGTACGAAATGCGGTCGAAGGATGGTTCGCCAATGCAGCACCCAACATTACACGAAGAAAGACGGAACCAACAGCGTTTATAAAAAAGAATTCCTTTGGTGTACAACAAAAGGTTGTACCTTTGTAAAGTACCGTGATGTAGAGGATGAATTATTAAACATATTAAACTATTTTTCAACGATTGACACACAAACACTTGTTGATATTTACAAAGATAGAAATAAAGATTCACTTCTCAACCTTAGTAAAAATGAATTAGTGGAAGCAATAGCGAAAAAAAGAAAGGAAATTAAAAGAAAGCTAACTTTCCTAATGGAAAAATACGAAAATGGTTTTTATGATGACGACGAGTACATGGAACGAAAAAATGCTTATAAAAAGGAGCTAAAGGAAATAAACAAATTAGCCCCTGTAGAGGGCTCTATTGTAACTCCTCAGATTGAAAAAGCGGCTCTTGATTTTAAGTCAACCTTAAAAGATGTTCTTTCGATATATAAAACACTGGACAATAAAACAAAAAAAAATACTCTCCTAGCCTCAGTTATTGAGAAAGTATACCTTACAAAAATTGAAAAAGGAGTTTACCAGCTAGATGTTCACCCTCGAATTGAATTTAAGAAATGAGTGAAAACTGTATTACCGCTCATTTCATTGTTGGTTTAATGATATATAGATCATTTCATCCGCGTAGATCAACGCAAAACGGCCGGCCTTAAAGTTCCCTTCCTGGGAGAGGCTGAGGAGGTTCCATAAAAACTTTTCGTCACATTTAAGCATCTCCTGGAATTCCATCATACCTCTGTTGGCTATGTTTAATTCACCGTCAAAGCGGTAGGCGCGCGGATCCGACTCCGAACCATAGTCGGCTATGGTGGAAAAATCAAGGCTGCCGGTTAAGTCGGCTATGTCCTGAGATTTAGGATCTGAAGGAGTGAACGTGCCAATGCCAACCCGGTCGTCTTCAGATAAAAACACCCTTTCCACAGGAACATTTTCAATATTGCCGGAATACTTGTTTTCTACCATAAGCCGGCATGATGGACACAGTTCACCTTCGATGTAAACATCATACTCCTTTTGAAAATCTTCTCTTAACTCTTTTGGGATCAAATGCAAGGGCTCCTCATGCATCGGACATCCTTTAATACCGTAGACAGCTCCTTCATCGGTGCGGCTATATTTCTCCAACCCCCTTTTCAGCATGGCCACCAAGGTTGATTTACCCCCACTCACCGGTCCCATTAGAAGCAAGATACGCTTTCGCACATCTAAACGGCGCGCCGCCGGATGGAAATACTCCTCTACAAGCTTTTCCAGTGTTTTATCAAGTCCGAATATTTCCGCGGAAAAAAAATTGTATTGCTTAGTGCCATCTTTTTCTTCTATTCCGGCGGACCTGATCATTTTATAAATCCTGGAGTGGGCAAGTTGGGATACAAAAGGCCTTTCTTTTAAAACCTCAAGGTAATCCTGGAATGTCCCTTCCCAGGCAAGCTGTCTTTCTAAGGAGCGGTATTCTTCCAAGCGTCTAATAAAATCCATCGTTTCACTCCTTCCTAATTCATCCAGTTCTTCTACCACTTTCCATGTTAGGTCTAATTTTGCATGAATAATACATTATATGCAACGCTATCAAAAAGAAGAATGGTAGCAGTCGGCAGCAAAAACGCTATAAATTATGGTATTCATCAATTAAAACTATTATTAGAGATATTATGAACAATAAAAAAAGCCACATGAAATTTGTGGCATAAAGATCATTTGGGTTTTAATATTGGCGCCGGGCTGGTCACCCAGACAGCTGGCTCATTTCTGTTCCTTTACTTTTGTAACATCTCTAACGAAAGGTTGTGCATATAATCCTACATGCCCCCACCAATTCTTTGCTTCCTGATCCAGTGTTCCCTCCACCTGGAAAGATACCTTCTGCACACCTGGAAATTCAGTGACAGTATTTACAATACTCTGAATCCCCAGTTCTTCACCTGCAGCCCCTACGCTAGCACGAAGCACATCCCGGGAAAAATCCACCGTCGCTAAACCGTCCTTTATGGATACCCCCCGGATCTTTGTTCCCGCCGGCAACACCCGTGCCGCGCCGGGCGTAACGGGGTCGGCGTTAATCAACTCTTCCAGCGCCGCTTTGATAACTCCCTCGGTGTAGGGGACTTGGTGCGTTTCCCGGACAAGGCAGGCGTCATCAGCAGTGATTTTGACATAGTATACCGTCAAATTTGTTTTTTGATCATTTTGGGACAATGCACCTTGAGACGAGGGCGCACCCTGCTCTTGCTCCCCGCTCGGTTGATTGGCGGCCTGGGGCTTACATGCCGCTACAGTCAATAATAATAAAAACAAACTCAGCAGCACGCAGGCAACTCTAGTTTTTCCGCTCTTACTTGACATCAAGTCACATCACCTCTCTTCCAGTATGATACTATTATACTAAACAGCATCATAACATCAACTAATTTGTGATTTTCCCGAAGCCCAACCTGCCAAGCATTGCCAGACAAGCCTGGTCTTCAATATCGGCTTCCAGCGGGTCAAGAGCAATGTTCATACATCTCCTCTTTATGGCGAGGTTTATTAAATAGTCTGTAAGTCTGGCGTTTTTTGGCAACAGGGGGCCATGCAGATAAGAACAAAAAACATTTTTATATCTGGCGCCTTCCAGACCATCTTTTCCGTTGTTGCCGTTGCCGGCAAGAACCTTGCCAAGAGGCTTGCAATTACCCAGGTAAGTTTGTCCGGAATGGTTCTCAAAACCGGCTGCCTTCAGCTTAAAACCCTCAATATCAATCTCAACCGCCACATTTCCCACCAGCCGTTTATCACCGGAGCGGGTATAAAAATCCATGATGCCCAGTCCTGGTATTTTTTCACCGTCACCAGCCAGGTAATATTTCCCCAGCAACTGATATCCACCGCAGATTGCTAGAATCACCAGACCATTCTCAATAGCTTTGATTAATTCTTTTTTACGTTTTAACAGGTCTGCCGCTATCAAGTTTTGCTCACGGTCCGACCCGCCGCCTATAAAAACAAAATCTTGTTCCATAAAGTCAACATCATCATTCAGGCTCACCTCGAGCACTGAAACAGGTATGCCACGCCACTGGCAACGCCGTTTAACGGCAATTATATTACCGCGGTCTCCGTACAGGTTCAGCAAGTCCGGATACAGATGACAAACATTGATCATCAGCAATCTCCTTAGTAGCCAGGCGTTTAATTATTTTATGAACGGGCCATAGGGCGGTGTAGGTGGTAAACAGATAAGTGCTGCCCGCACGCCCCGACAGCGCATTGCCTATAGCCGTCTTGATGTTCCGGTCAATGGTAATCTTTCCAGGCGGGATACCCGCGTATTTCAGCCGGAGCGCAATTTCCTCACCCCTTTGGCCGGAGCAGATAAAGCATAAGTAAGAACTGCTTTCTTCGCCCAGCAATTCAAAATCCACATCCCACAACCAGGAAATGTCAAGCCCGTCAGCCTCATTATCGTTAATGGCGATGAAAACATCTTTTGTTCCTTCGGCAGCAGCCAAGGTAGCAATTGCTTCATTAAAGCCGGTGGGGTTTTTTACTAAAATCAAGAAAGCCGGCTTATCATGATAGACATAACTTTCCATCCGGCCGGTTACAGTGCGGTACTTACCAAGGCTTTCCAAAACAATATCAACGTCAACTCCTAAACGCAGTCCCACCGATAAAGCCGCCATGGCGTTATATACATTGTACAAGCCTCGCGCTCGGATGTTCAATAACACATCCTTGTTGTCATAAATAAGACGGCATTCCATTCCCTTTTTGGTAGTCACCGTTTCCAGCACCTCCACAAAAGGGTCGGGTCTTTCAAAATAACAGTTGGGGCAACGGTATTTACCCAGCTGCCCGTAATGAAAATAATCATAAATAAGCTGCTCTCCGCAATAAGGACAAAACTTAGCTTCCCTGGTCTGAGAATTGGTTTTGATACAGCGCTGGTGTTTACCCAACCCGTAAAATACTGAAGGCAGTAATTTATTATCACTAAATTGCGACACTAATGGATCATCAGCGTTTAATACAAGAGTGGCGCGCTTAAGTGTTGACAGAGCGTCACGGATTACCCTGATAATTTTGTCCAACTCCCAATAACGGTCCAGCTGATCGCGGAAGAAATTCGTCAAGACCACCACACTGGGGGTTACTTCCGCCAGCACCTTGGGCATTGACGCTTCGTCCACCTCAAGGACGGCATAGTCACAGTCAATATTTCCTCCCATATCTGCGCTCAGGATAAAGCTTGTAGTAACACCGGTAATCATGTTTGCCCCTTCCCGGTTGGCAATAGTATCGTAACCGGCGTCCATAAGCATTCCCACAATCATATTGCAGGTTGTTGTCTTACCGTTGGTGCCGCTGACCACAATTATCTCTTTACGCACCTGGGCAGCCAGGACACGCAATGAGTCACCATAAAACTTGCGTGCAACCAGACCGGGCAGCGAAGTGCCTTTATTGCCCCGCAGCCGGCTGAGCCAAAATACCGTTTTCCCTGCTAAAATAGCGGCAAATAACTTTAATTTCAATTTATGACCTCCTTTTACTTGTGTCGTGAGGTCAAGTTAACCGCTTGAACAACCTGATTTTTTTTGGAATAAAGATACTCCGCTAGATTTCCTCTTAATTATCCTATCCTCCGCCAGCAGATAATCCACATGGGCAAATACTTCAGAAATGCCAAGGTAGATTTCAAAGCCTTTTATTTGCGGGTAATAAAACCTCATCAACTGGTAGACACTGATACTGTTATTTTCCAGAACTGACGTTAACGCCTTTAACCGCTCTCTGTGATGCTCTCTGGCTTTTTTTACCGCTTCCCGGCTATTGTCAATATTATTTCCATGGCCTGGCAAAATAAGACGTGGATTAAGGTTCTCCAAAAGATCCAATCCGCCGAGATACTGATTGAGAGTCGGCAATCTCGCGGTGAAATTAGTTGGATCAGGCTCCATGTTCGGATTTGGTGTAATATGTTTGAGGATGAAATCGCCGGCCAGTAAGCACATCCCTTCCTGATCATACAGACAGATGTGACCGTCGGAGTGACCGGGCATGTGCATAGTTAAAAGTGCTCCGCCTTCAAACCTTAATGTCTCTCCGCCGGATAATATTGTTACGCCCGTATCAGGCAGCACAGGTTTTCCGACAGGGTCAAAATCATTCAATATTTCTTTCAACGCTTCTGTCGGCATACCGGCCTCCTGAAAAAAAGAAAGCCGTTCCTGATAAAAATCGTAATCAAGGGTCAGCTTGCGGATCTCAAATTGATGAACATAGATCCGCGCCCCGGCAATTTCGTTCAACCAGCGCGCCAAACCGCTATGGTCTGAATGACTGTGGGTCAATATAACTCTGGAAATGTCTTTCAAATCGACACCCAGGGAAGTCAACCCTTCCGCAAGTGATTGTTTCGCCTCCGCTGTTTCCGGACCCGGATCAATCAGAGTGTAGGGCTGGTTTTTCACTAAATATGAGTTTACAGGTCCGACAGGATAAGGCGTATGAACCGTTATTTTATATATTTCCAGCATAGTTTATGCCCTGGTAGGAGAGATCATAAAACCTGAAAAATCGCCCAGTGGCTCTTCCCATTTTATTTCTAAACCTGTAACAACTGCCCTTGCAGGTCCTTGACGGCACCAGTCAATCATTTTATCAACGCCTTCCCGTCCACCTTCGAAAATGCCTTCAACTCTGCCATCCGGCATGTTTTTTATCCAGCCGGACAATTTCAAGGTTAAAGCTTGCTCCCGTGCTTTAGCCCGGTAATATACACCCTGCACCTTCCCGCTAATTATTACATGCGCCCGAACCGTAAAAATTTGTTTACTCACGCTTTTTCTTCCATTCTTCTTTAAGCTAGATAATTAATTATACCAAATAATTATTTATAATTAAATAAAACCTAGCAACTGGTAAAAAAGTGATGCGAATGTAATTTTTACTCATCTTTACCTGCATCAATTTTCTCTGCCGGGGAATCTTCATCATCTAACCCAGCGAAGCTTTTATAAAAGACCCCGTCGTCGCCTACTTCGTAAGGAATTTCATCAACATCTTCCGTCCCCCCCTCTTCATTAGGGTTATACGTGGAATACCCGTAATAAGTTCCGCCTCTCGCCCACTCTTCGTTTGTTTCGCTATAATGGGCTACTTCCCGCCAGGCATCTTCACCGTCATATCCTACGGCTTCAGGATCATCCGTAAAAGTCCTGGCAAAAGGCTTGCCTAAAACTTCCTCTTCAACAGGACGAACATTCTGGTCGGGAAGCGCCTCTTCTGCTTCTTTACAATCCCGGCATTTAGTAGTGTAAGGAACAGCTTCGAGCCGTTCTTTTTGAATTTTTTCACCGCAAACGTCACAAATACCGTAAGTGCCATTGTTAATCTTTTCTATAGCCTCATTTACCGCCGCTAATGCTATTGCGGCATTTTCACGCAAGGCAAAGTCCTTGCTCCGTTCAAAAACCTCAGAACCAATGTCCGCCGGGTGATTGTCGTAAGTGGACAGCTCACCGACAGAATAACCCAGCGGGACGCTTAATCCTTGCTCATCAAAATATTTAATGCGGTCCGCCAGGTCTTGCTTTAAATCTTCAAGCTTACCTTTAATTTGTGCATATTGTTTTTCCTGCATCATATTACCTCCGTGCATTTAATCGTGCATTTTATGTACCTACCTTTAGGTAGACCAGTCTCACTATCTCAGCGATAAAATCACCTATTAAAGGCAAATTAAGCATAACCAAAATACGCAAGAAATATAAAACAACAGCGCCCAGGATAGTAAAACCGATAGCTATGCCAACCCCCCTGGCCAGCCCGGCGATAAAATTTATATACATCAAGCGCCATGGATGTTCAAGAAGACTTACGTACTCGGCAAGTTTCATCTTCTCGATGCTCACGGACAGATTGTTTATTTTATCTTGAAGAATCTTTAACAACCGTTTTTCATCGTTATCCAAAAAAATCACCCTTTACGGTTCTTTAATATATTGTATCCCGCAGCTCCATAAAAAATTGAAAAGGGGCAGCTATTTGCTGTCCCCGCCGTTTATCCAAGGTTTGTCAACACCAATCCAGCTCATTCCGCTCTTTACCAAGATACTGTTTACTCATACCCCCTTATTCACTTTTATCTAAAATATATGTTCGCAGAGTGTAAACTTTCCTGGTATATTATGTTTTCTCTTTTAGCAGACTGGGTTTTCTATATTGCACGCATCCGCACGACTGCTCCGGCTCAATCCGGGCCAGGGTATTTAGGATAATGCTGCCGATTTTACCGGGCTCACCGTAAAAAATACCGGCCATTTCTTCGTAATCCCACTCTTTGATGACACCTTCAGCGTAATTTACCACCATATCCATACGCCCGTAGCAAGCGCCGATTTCTCGGGCCAAATAAACCTCCGGGCACATGCTTTGCCCTACGATATCCGCGCCCAGCCGGTAAAGCATCTCTACTTCAGCGGGGCTTTCAAAATGCCTGCCGTCTGTTACGGCGTAGACACCCCGGTCAAAAACCCTGCCGGCTGCTTCCGCCTCGGCACTCCGCACTAATTCCCTTCTTATGCCGGGACAAACCGACTTGCGCATGGTCAATAAAAAAGCTCCACCCAGGCTTACATCTTTACGCATGGAAAAATCAAGATAGTCGGTGGGGACTATTAGGTCACGCGGCCGCAAAAGCCGGTTAATCGATCCGACCCCACCCTCCGACACTATTTTTTTCACACCTGCTTCGCGAAACACCCAAAATACCTGGCGTGAAGCATCCGCCCTGGCAATACCGCCTCTCCACCCGTGCATTTTCACTGTTATGATTTTCTTTTTATCTAACATGAATAATTTCAGAGGAGGACTCACCCCATACGGCGTTTCAAACGTCAGAGCGTCGGCGATAATCCGTGTGTCACCCCGCTGTAAATCTTCGGGGAAGTTTATTGAAAAAGTGCTTGACCCGCCAATGACGGCAAAATCCACCTGAGGTACTTTTTTAGCTTCCAACAGCGCCCCCTCCTGTTACTCTCTCTCACCACTGACAAAAAGCCTCCCGAAGTTTTCCGGGAGGCTTTATTAAACCGGGTTAGCGCACACTCGCGAGAACATCCGCCAAAACGTTCTTAATATCCTGGTCTCCATTAATGTTCTTGAGAAGGTTTTGTTTTGCATAGTAGTCAATCAACGGTTGTGTCTGGGCTTCATATATATCAAGCCTGTTGCCTACCGCCACCTCATTGTCGTCGCTGCGCTGGTAGAGCTCACCGCCGCAGTTGCACTTTCCTTCTTCCGCAGGTTTATTGAAGATGACATGGTAGCTGGCGCCACAGGAACGGCAAATACGGCGTCCGGTCAGGCGGGCCATTAATCTTTCCCTGGGCACGTCAATATTAATCACACCATCTGCTTTAATGCCTAATTCTTTGAAGGTCTGATCAAGCGCTTCGGCCTGGGCGACCGTCCGGGGAAAGCCATCCAGCAGAAAACCTTTGGCGCAATCGGGTTGAGAAATGCGGTCTTTAACCATACCTACCACCACGGAATCAGGCACTAATTCACCTTTGTCCATATATTCCTTGGCCTTTTTACCCATGTCGGTACCTTCCTTGATTGCTGCACGGAACATATCACCCGTAGACACATGAGTAATTTGCAGATTTTTAACCAGCCCCTCCGCTTGAGTTCCTTTACCTGCTCCCGGCGGTCCCATAATCAAAAGTTTCACAACTATCCCTCCCCTTTTTCTCATTGCAGGATTATCTCTCCAAACTCAACATTGCTATTTTAACATAAATTTGATAAATCTGAAAACAACCGGCGTATAAATATCTATAAAATAATGCTAAATTAAACCCAGACGTTCTGCCTCCGCTATGGCTGTATCAACCATTGTTTTGTCGTTATTGATCTTCTCTCTAACCTGTTCGGCATCCAGCTCATGATTGCCGAACTCACGCTGGACAGTTTCCAATTCAGGGTACATGTCAAAACGTATAAAATACATCTTCAAAAACATTTCCAGAGCTGTTTCCACTACTTCATCCTGACTTATATTATTTTTCTCTGAAACAACTTTGATTAGCCTCAGATGCTCATCGCTAATATTAAAGTTCGGCATTTTGTCCCCTCCCTAAGAGGTAATAATTCGACCACAGCCAGTCATTTTCCTTCTGTCCGAACGCATAAGGTTTTTGGGCTACCAGCAAATCACTTCAGATAATTTCAGCATGGACTCATAATTCACTATAACAACCCAGAAACTTAAAAATAGCTGTCTCCTTTTTTACTTTCTCTAAAGTGTCGACAACCATTTGTTCACGATTAGAGCCTAAAAAATCAAGCAGAAAAGCATATTTCCCAGGGTCATTACGCATAGGCCTTGATTCAATTCTGGTCAGATTCAAACCGGCGTCTGAAAAAATTTTCAAGATATTGAACAACGCGCCCGCCTTATGTTCCGTTGAAAATACAATTGAACATTTATTGCCGGCTTTATTGCTTTCTTTATTGGATATGAGCAAAAATCTGGTGGCATTAGTCTCATTATCTTCTATATTTTCGAAAAGGACCGCCAAATTATACAATTCTGCGCAAAGCTTGCTGGCAATCGCGGCAGCTGCCCTTGGCTTTTCTTTTGACAGCATCATTGCCGCTCCGGCGGTATCATAATACGGCATGGAGTCCAGCTTATTCCCGGAAAGAAACCCGCGGCATTGGGCCAACGCTTGAGGATGCGAATACACTACTTTTATTTCACGATAATCCGTACCCGGCAAAGCCAGCAAGCAATGGTGAATTGGTATTTTCACCTCGCCGACAATTTTGATGTTTTGCACATCTGCTTCTACCAGCAGGTCATTAACCTGTGTAACCGCACCCTCTAACGAGTTTTCCACGGGAACAATGCCAAAATCAAGCTGTCCGTTAACCACCTCATCAAAAACATCAACAAATTCTAAACATGGAATAGGCAGCAGACTTTGGTCCACCATCCTTATCGCAACCTCACCATATGCTCCATGCTCACCCTGAAAGCCAATAAGTTTTAGCTCTTTTTGTTGCAGCAGCTTACTTTCATTGATAATTACTTTAAATAAATGCTCAGAAAAATCAGGGCCGACTAGAGCATTTGAACGGCGCCGTATGCCGGCCATTATCTCCTGTTCCCTGCCGGGGTCCGCTATATTTGCCTTCAGCTTTCTTGTACGTAATGTGTGTTCCATTCTTTGATTTACTAATTTTAAAATTTCAAAATCAATCGCATCAATCTTTTTGCGCAGCTTGCCAAGCAAATCTCTTGCTTCCATAAATTCCACCCGTTTTGATTTAATTATTTTTATAATCATACTATATAATAATAAATTTAGGAAAGAGCTATTATTTTTATGAAATTAGTAATTTTATTGTTATTTTGGCATGAGATGTGCTAGACTACAAATAATATGAGTAAAGCTGGTTAAGAGGTGTTTTATAGGTTTGGCAAACAATAAAACAAAGCAGGCGATTGATTTGCTGCTGGACCTGCTCAGAGAGAATGAAATCCTGTCCCTGGAAGAGGTATATTCCAAGTGCAATTGCGAATTTGACGCTCTTGCAGGAGCACTCAGCTCACTTATTGAAAAAGAAGAGATCAGGATTGGGCGGCTTAAAACAAGAGCCGGGTGGCTGATCGGCAATAAAGAGATCGATACTCCGGCGGGGAGTGCAACCTGGCATACCGGGCGTGGGCAAATGAGAAACAGCTTACCGAAAATCCTTAAGGAACTGAAAAAATATAGTCCTGCTCAAGAGATATTACTTGATGACCAGCTTGACAACAATCAGGTAAAATCCATAACAGAACTGCTGTCTGACGGGCAGCCGCGCTCTCGCCTGCAGATAATAGCGGCGACAGGCATCGAAAATATTTCTGCGCAAACTTGGCGGCGGTTCGCCCGTTTGCCGGACGGACGGTATACCTTACCCGACAGCAGCGGCGCGAGGGAATATTTTTACGAATATGTCCGGGAGAAGCCCCGGCGCCTGTCGGATCTTCTCCGTATTTTTCAGAAACATAAAAACATTAGAGCAATAATAACGGCTGGAGACAGTCAGGGCAAGTTAATCAGACTTCCCCACGCTCTGCTCACAACCAGCGATTCTCCCGCAGGCAGAACAGAACTGGAACGGCGCCGGCAGCTGAAGCTGTGCAACGACACTTTAAACTCCCTGCCGTCACCGTTTTTTACTTTAGAAGAGCTGGAGATGAATAAAAGCATATTTCAGAGTATAGCTGACAAACATACGGTTAACGCTGTATTAAACGGTAAGGAATACTTTTGCCTGCGCCGGGAATTCCCCGGTGACCTTGTCACAGACCAACTCGTGGATATTACCGGACGATACTTTGCTCCACCGGCTCGAATTAGCGCCCCGGCTTTTTTAAAAACAATTTCCATGGGTGAAAAGGAAACACTAAATTTTCTTGGTGTGGGGGAAGAAATCTTAAATCAGTTAATTCAAAACAATAACATTGAAGCTTTTTATCTTGACGGTAAGAGGCGAATGTGGCGCAATGATGTTGAGCAACTAAAAATGAACAGCTCCCTGCTGCGAGACTTATCCCAAAAACATGAAAAGTTAAAAATCCCCCGGGCCGCGGTATTGTTGGGAATCACAACCGGACAAGTCAGACGCCTGGTTAACGAAGGCAAGCTGGAGCCGGCCGGCCATTGCAGTAAAGACGCAAATTCGGGGCAACTGTTCACTCGAAGAGATATTGAAGAACTGCAAAAAAGCCTGCCGGAAATCCTATCCGGCTGGAGTTCCGTCGAAAAAACCGGTAGGGGCGGTTTCAGGTGCCGCGGGAAAAAGCAGTTCCTTGCCCCGAAAAGGCCTTTGCTGCGCAAGGAACTCACGCTGGACAATCAGCACCAGTTGCAGCTGGACCGTTTTCAAATTGAAGCAGTAGAAGCCCTCCGCGCCGGTCATTCCGTCCTCTTATCGGCGCCTACCGGCAATGGAAAAACCCTTGTGGCGGAAATACTGGCCAGAGATCTAATGGCTGCCGGAAATGGAATGGTTTACACTTCCCCGCTGAAAGCGCTTTCCAACCAAAAATACAGGGATTTCAAAGAGACATTCGGTTTGGACGCTGTCGGGCTTGTTACCGGAGATATAAGCGTAAATGCCGGCGCGCCGCTGCTGATCATGACCACGGAAATATTCAGAAACTGGTGTCTTGGTGAACCGGAACAATTAAAAAAATCAACATACGTTGTTTTTGATGAGATTCACTACCTTGATGACAGCGAACGGGGCACCACCTGGGAAGAAAGCATCCTGTTCGCCCCGCCGCACATTAAGTTTTTAGGCTTGTCCGCAACGGTGCCCAATATCCGGGAAATTGCAGATTGGATTGGCTCGGTGCGGCGCGAAAAAGTAATTATCATCGAAGAAAAAAAGAGACAAGTGCCCCTGAAAATATGCTGGGTAACGCCAAATGGACAAATAGTTGAAGAGAATGAGGCAAGGCAAGAGGTCGATGAACTGGCTGAATACCTAAAAGCATTCCGCAATAGAAGACAATGGGCGGAGGAGTGAGCAAGACGGAACTGCAGGAATTGTCATGTAGTGAAATCATTGAACAGATTCAAGACAAATTGCCGGCCCTCTTTTTCGTTTTCAGCCGGGGACGCACTGAAATTCTTGCGCAAGACTTAAGCCAGGAATGGGATTTTCTTAGTCCTGAAGAAAAAAGCGCCGCCGGGAAAATAATCCGCGCCGCCGAAGCTGAATATCCCGGTACATTTAGCGGGGCGGGCTGGCACATATTGCAGCGGCTGTTATATCAGGGAATAGCTTATCATCACGCCGGCATGCTGCCTCCGGTTAAGTACCTGGTGGAAAACCTTTATTCCAAGCGTCTAATCTGGGTGGTGTTCTGCACGGAAACTTTCGCCGCCGGGGTCAATTTCCCTGCCGCCAGCGCCATATTTGACTCGACCAGAAAATGGGACGGTCATGATTTCCGCATCCTGCAAAACAGGGAATTCTACCAGATGGCCGGACGGGCGGGACGGCGCGGTTTTGATCAGGTCGGTCACGCCATTATTCGCATTGACAGCCGCTTTCCTGAACAAACCGGTTTTTTTGACGAAAATTCTGTTGAGCCGGTTTCCGGCAGGCTGATTATCTCGCCAAACACTGTCCTAAGTTTACTAAGATATAAGTCTGATAGCGAGATTGACCGGTTTTTAAACGATAATTTTAAATCATACCAAACCAGGAAAAGGGAAAAAGAGCTTGCTGAGCAAATAAAATTATCCAAAGAACTTGTCTTGGAATTAACATCAGGCCTCTGTCATGATAGTTTAACCCTCAAATGTCCGATCGAGAGGGCGAGAGCGCACAGGCGGCTGAAGCATTCCCGCCGGCGCGGCAGGAACAAGGAAAAAGAATCGCTAAAAAAGCAGCTTGCCTCGTTGAGCCCGAGGAAATGCCGGGATTCAAACAAATGCCGTTCAGGCGTTGAAAAATTAATCAAGGTAAAAATGCATTTAAACACGCTTTACCAAGAATACAAGGCTGTTACAGAACAAGTCGATTCAACCTTTAGAGAATATGGCGAAGTTCGAGATATTCTGGAAAAACTGGGTTACGTAAAAAACAGGGAGTTTTTCCCGCGCGGTTTATTTGCTCTTGAACTGCACGTACAGGAAATATTGGTTACTGAACTGGCCTATTCCGGAATTATTGAAGATGCTGACCCGGCAGAAATAGCGGCTGTTTTAGCGGGCATCGAGTTTATACCCGGTAAAAACACCCGGGCAACCTGGCTCGACCTGCCCGCATTGCGGGAAGCTTCTCAAATAAAGTGGGAATTGCTTAGCATGGGCGTCCCGGAAAGATTCTGCATTTGGTCGGATTTGCCCGGCGCGCTTGCTCACGCGTGGTACAGCGGCGCTAGTTTTAACGAGTTATTGGAAATGTCAACTTTTCAACCGGGAGACGTGTTTTCGATCTTCAGGAGGGAAATTGACCTCCTCCGCCAGATTGAACGCGCGGCCGGTGACAACCACAATCTAGCAGAAAGGGTAAGGGCAATCCGGGGACGTCTGGACCGGGAAGAGGTCGCCCTCTGTTTTTAATCATGAGCAATTCCGTATGGGTGTACCGTCTGTACGATACAGCTGAAGAAATCAAGCTGCACCGTGTGGAAGAAATCCTTTCCCAGGAACACCAGACATCAAGAATGCGCCTCTCACGGATTAGACTTAAGTCGATTCAGTTTAAAAATCCGCCCGTATCGGTGGAGTTGGGCGAAATCCCGGTAACGCTTCGCAACCGGATTTATGACGCGCAGTTTACCGCTAGAATATATGATCTAGGTGTAATTGTAATTATTATGCGGATACCGCTGCCGTCGGGCATTAGCTATGAAGATGTCAGAGATCTTGCAGTTGAGCTGAATAGATCAGAAACGATAGAACCGTTATTATACAAGCAGCTGAGAAACACCCTAAAGATTCTTTCCAATGCCTTGATCAAAGAGTCATTTAGCGGATTCGTCGAGGATTTTACCATTTTTTACTTCAGAGAGTGGGATGAAAGCTGGGACCCCGTACCGCTGCTCCTGGCTGAAACCGAAACGGTCAGCAAAGAAGTGCGCCGCGAAACCCTGCGCAACTCTTTTTCTTACGGTTTAGCGGATCTTACTATTATCACGTGGGATTCCGCCCTGGTTTATGACCCTACCGGGAGCACCGACATACCCGACCTGCTTGAGTTCGCCAATTCACAGCTGCTCGAATTGAGGTATTACGACAGCTTGCTGACCGGCGAAATGGAAAAAATGTACGATGCCATCGAAGAAGCGGAGAAACTAACCAGCTTCAGGCGTTTGAATCACTACCGGCGAATCATGAACCAGTTGATGGAGTTGATCGTAGACATCACAGAAATTACAGAAAGAATTGACAACTCCTTGAAAGTAACCGAGGATGTCTTTTACGCAAGAGTTTACGGAACCGCACTTTCAATTTTGCGCACGAAAGCCTGGGAGGAAAGCATCAACCGGAAGATCAACATTATCACCCAAAGCTATACCATGCTGAGCAACAGGAATATTAACCAGCGCTCAGAACTCCTGGAACTTGCTATCGTTCTCCTGATCCTCTTGGAAGTGTTTCTGGGGGTGTTTGGAATCATAAAGTAAGTAAAAAATCAGTACATATTTTCCTCACTGGAAAAAAGAGGGATTTCCTTATATTGAAAAGGAATCCCTCTTTTTTTACCTATTCCCACAAATACTTTACGATAATGTAAAGTTCTCATTTAACGGGTAATTCGTTTTTTATTGGAGATAATAACCTTATCTTCTATTGAATGGTGAGGGGAAAGCTGATGGCCAGAAATGTATTCCGAAGATTATTATCCCTTGGGCGCGGCCGGGAAAAAAACAAATTATTTTCAACCTGCGCTTCTCCCGCCAGTGCCGCGAAACTTTCCAGGGACCTGGCTGTCAACTTAAATATGATTAGAGATACTCTGGGCAACAGCATGGATGTTGTAGTTAGAGAATTGCTCGTGTGCCGGACCCGGGTGGCGCTAGTTTATATAAATGGATTAATCAATGAGACCGCCCTGCGGGAAAATGTGATGCGGGCCTTAATGATAGATATGCACAATGTGGAACCCTCGCCCGGTTCGGGGAGTAAGGACCTGGCCGACTCGGTAAAGGAAAAGGTTTTAAGTATCGCCGACGTTAAAAAAATCGGCGATTTTCACACAGTGCTGGACGGGATTCTCGGAACCGGCATAGTTTTATTCTTCAACGGTGAAGACACAGGGCTTATCCTGAAGCTGCCGGGTTTTGAAACCAGATCAGTGGAAGAACCGCACACTGAAACTGTAGTCAGGGGGTCCCGGGAGGGTTTTGTCGAAGCACTTTCTGTTAACATCTCCATGCTGCGCCGGAGGATCAAAAGCCCTGACTTGCGGCTGGAGCGTATGCAAGTGGGCGGGGTAACCCAAACCGACATCTGCGTCGCTTACATCAAGGGGATTGTAAACACCAAATTAGTGGATGAGGTGAAAAAGCGCCTGCAGAGAATTGATATTGACGGCGTGCTGGAGTCGGGCTATCTGGAAGAATTTATTGAGGACGCTCCCTTTTCCATATTTCAGACTGTCGGAAACACGGAAAGGCCGGACAAGGTGGCGGCAAAGCTCCTGGAAGGAAGGGTGGCCATCTTTACCGACGGAACACCCATTGTCCTGACTGTGCCTTATCTTTATATTGAATCTTTCCAGGTCAGCGAAGATTATTACTCAAGGTATATACCAGGTTCATTACTCAGAATGATCAGGTTATTATGCGTAATTATCACCGCCGAACTGCCCGCCCTTTATGTGGCCATCACAGCCTACAACCCGGAGGTGCTGCCGTCACCCCTGCTCATCTCCATGGCCTCGTCCAGGGAGGGAGTGCCTTTCCCCGCGATTGGCGAGATTCTGGTGATGGGAGTTTTCTTTCAGATCCTGCGGGAGGCCGGGGTACGCCTGCCCAGGCCGGTGGGCTTGACGGTGAGCCTCGTGGGGGCCTTAGTGGTCGGGGAGGCGGTGGTTTCGGCCGGGCTGGTAAGCGCACCGGCAGTTATAATTATTGCCCTGGCAGGGATTTGTTCTTTCGTGGTCCCCCCACAAAGCGACACCAACCTTCTTCTAAGTCTGTTTTTTACTATTTTAGCCGGGTTCGCCGGTTTCTTCGGATTGTTTCTTGGTTTTGTCCTGGTATTAGCCCACATGGCCTCCCTGCGTTCCTTCGGGGCGCCTTACCTATCACCTGCCGCCCCTCTAAGCCCAGGTGACTTGAAGGATACGTTCATCCGCGCCCCATGGTGGGTAATGACCGGTAGACCCCGCGTTACCGGTTGGAAAAATACCCGGAGAGCAGGGGTAGTTTCATCTCCAAGTCCACCCAGGAACGAGGAGAAGAAACCGGCGCACCGGTACAAGGTGGATGAGTAAATGCTTGAAGAAGGGAGAATATCTAACAGGCAAGCCGCTTTCCTTGTTATCACAACGATCCTGTCCACTACCTCCATTGGGTTTCTGCCTTCGATGATATATCAAGAAGCTGCCCAGGACAGTTGGATCTCCATACTCTTACTTACAGTCTACGGCATAGTGGTCGGACGTATTATAATGAGCCTGGGAATGCGTTTTCCCGATAAAACCATTGTCGAGTACGCTGAAATAGTGACCGGACGTATTCCCGGAAAAATCATCGGATTTTTATACGTTCTTTTTTTCCTTTATCTTAATACCTTCCCGATCAGGTTTTTCGGCGAGCTGTCAATTACCTTTTTTATGCCTGAAACTCCTCTGGTGTTTTTTTTGATTGGTATTATTTTTGCCGCCGCCTATGCTGTCCGCAGCGGGCTGGAAGTGATAGCCAGGGCGAACGAAATAATATTGCCCGTGAGTCTGACGATTGGGATTATCCTTGCAATAATGCTGTTTCCGCAGATGGAAATTAAAAATTTTATACCTATGCTGGAGAAAGGAATCCTGCCCGTGTTTAAAGGAACATATGTCGCTTTGGTCTATTTCGCGGAAACTATCGTGATGGTAATGTTTATACCATATCTTAATACTACCCGCCGGACCAGGGGGATAATTTTCAAAAGCTTTGTGGTTATCAGCTTGTGCGAGTTGCTTGCTGTTGTTTCGACTATAGCTGTCCTGGGCGAGTTGGCCGCGCGTATACCGGTTCCCGCCATCTTCGCGGCCAGGCTGGTCAGCCTGGCCGAACTGATTGAGAGGGTGGAGCCTCTTTTTTTGCTATTGTGGGTTATCGCCGTGTTTGTAAAAGTGAGTGTATTCTATTACTGCTTTGTATTGGCCACGGCCCAATGGCTCAATCTAAAAGAGTATAAAGCTCTGGTGCTGCCTGCCGGTGTGTTGCTAACCGTGCTTTCGGTAGTGTTGTGGGGGAATATTGCTGATTTATATGAGCAAATGGTAAAATTAGTGCCTTATTTTGTTTTTGTCGAAGCAGTCTTGCCATTAGTTCTGTTGGTGGCCGCCTGTCTGCGCGGTAAAGGGGGAACGGCCGGTGAAAATTAAATTATTTCTTGTCTTCTTGATATTGCATCTCTTTGTTCTGACCGGCTGCTGGAACAGGGTGGAACTGGACCGCCGGGCAATTGTCGCCGGATTCGGCGCCGATAAAGCTGAAGAGGAAGGGAAAATACAGGTAACGGTGCAGGTCGTTGATGCCGGGGAAATCAAAGCCATCCCGTTGGCCAGGGGGGGTAGCATGATGAATGCGGTGACAGTATACACCGGCACAGGTTTTACCGCTTTTGACGCCTTCCGCAACCTGTCCATGGTTATTGGGGAAAAACTATTTCTTTCAGAAGTGAGAGTTCTTGTTGTAGGGGAGGAACTAGCCAGGGAAGGCCTTGATAAAGTCATAGACTTCTATGAGCGCGACCATGAGCCAAACATCCGGGACTACCTTATAGTTGTGAAAGGAGGTGAAGCCAAGGAGGTTCTGGAAACTGAACTGAGAATTAATAAAATTTGGGCCTACGGCATTGATAGCATGATCAAAACCACAATGGCACACAGCAAGGCTCCCGCCACGGAGATCATTGATTTTTTAAAAGCGGTGGAGAGCAAGACCACCGCCCCGGTTGCCACAGTGATCCATGTGCTCCGTAAAGGAAATGAGGAGAACGCAGGGGAGGGAAAATCTAATCAGGACGGAACAACGGCAGTGCAGCCAAAAGAACTTAAAGTGTCGGAGACAGCCGTTTTCCGTCACTATAAATTGACCGGCTGGCTGGATGAAAAGGAAAGCCGGGGATTGCTCTGGGTTACCGGAAAAGTAAAAAGCGGGATCATTGTGGTTTCTTCCCCGGAAAAAGAAGACAAGCTGGCCGCGATCGAGATAATCCGGGCCAAGAGTAAAATTAAGCCGGAAATTACGGACGGAAATTTAATTATTAACATTGATGTTTGGGAAGAAGGCAACCTGGGTGAAGAGCAGCCGGATACAATGGATGTTAGCAAACCAATCGTCTTAAAAGAACTTGAGGAGCGAAAAAAGACAGTAATTGAGGACGAGATTAGCGCCGCCGTGATTAAGGCACAAGAACTAAACGCGGATATCTTCGGCTTCGGCGAGGCGGTGCGGCGGAAGTATCCCAGGGAATGGAAACAGTTGGAGGATCAATGGGATGAAATATTCCCCACCCTGGAAGTGAACATCGCGGTAGACGCGAAGATACGCCGCACCGGAAAAATCACAAAATCGGCTGAACCCAAGCCGTAAAGGTGGCTGCCAGATGCTAATAAACATTACGCTTCTCATATTATCTCTTGTCGCCATAGTGCTTTTTGACGCGCCGCGTCTGGTTCGTCAAAAACTCTGGCGTGAATTATGCGCTTTCGCTATAATCCTGGTTATCGGGTATACCCTGGCCTTCCTGCGCGTATTAGAAATTGCATTTTATTGAGCTGAACATCAGTCCGCCTCCCCGGTTATTTTGACTATGGCATGGTAGGTGATATCAAGCAACCGGCCTAGTTCCGGGATGCTCATTGACAGCACCGGCATCAATACGATGATGTTGCCCAGAGGGCGTATTACCAGGCCGTTTTTTCTGGCCTCCAGAATCACCTTGTGACCTATATTATCCTCCCACGGGTAGGGTTCTTTGGTATCTTTATTCTGCACCAGTTCAATACCGGCCATCAGACCCTTTTGCCTGATGTCGCCCACATGGGCGAGGCCGCTAAATCTTTTCAGGCCCTGCTCAAGGAATGAAACTTTTTCATTCAGCCCGTCAATTATTTTTTCACTCTCAATCAGTTTGATATTTGCCAGCGCGACAGCGCAGGCCAATGGATTCCCGGTATAGGTATGACCGTGAAAAAAGGTCTTGCGTTCTGAGTGCGACCCGAGGAAAGCCTGATATACTTCATCAGTGGCCAGGGTGGCGGCCAGGGGCAGGTAGCCTCCGGTGATGCCCTTGGCCAGACACATCAAGTCCGGATTCACGTCTTCATGCCCGCAGGCGAACATTTTGCCCGTTCGTCCGAAACCGACGGCAACCTCATCGGCAATCAGCAAAATATTATAGCGGCTGCACAGTTCTCTTATCTTTCTCAAATATCCTTCCGGAGCCACGATCATCCCCGCGGCTCCCTGCACAAGAGGCTCAATAATCATGGCGGCGATTCCACGGTGGCTCTTATTCATTACCTCTTCCACAGCCTGAGCGCAAGCCATGCCGCAAAAAGGCTTGGCCAGACCCAGCGGGCAGCGGTAGCAATAAGGAGCGGGCACATGCATACATTCAAAAAGAAGCGGCCTGAATATATCATGAAACATCTCCATCCCGCCAACGCTAACAGAGCCGATGGTATCTCCATGGTAAGCCTCCCCCATGGAGATGTATCTGATTTTCTTGCTGAAAGCCCCGCCATCTTTTTGCTGCCAATATTGGAAAGCCATTTTCAGGGCAATTTCCACCGCGGTGGATCCACTATCCGAGTAAAAAACCTTATTCAAGCCGGGCGGCGTGATTTCCACCAGCTTCTTTGCCAGTAAGATTGCGGGAACATTGGCAAGCCCCAGGAGCGTCGAGTGGGCTATTTTATCCAACTGTTCCGCAATGGCGCTGTTTAATTCCTTTTTGTTATGCCCGTGCACAGTCACCCAAAGAGAGGACACCCCGTCCAGATAACGTTTTCCCTCAATGTCGGTGAGATAACTCCCTTCTCCCCTTTCAATTACCAGAGGCTTGTCTTTCACGTACTCCTGCATCTGAGTAAAGGGGTGCCAGATGTATTCCTGGTCCCACTGTTCCAATAGTTCGCCTGGATAATCTTTCAATGACTTTCCCCCATTCACATTAAACTGCGCCACTCTACTTTTTCCTCCATTATCTCTACTAGACCGCCGGCACGACACAATTCGACATTCGTCTCCGGCAGGTATGGCACAATGCCGAGAATCGGCACACCGGTCATCCCTTCAATAACTTCGGGGTTGGTTCGCTCGGCTAAGGTAGCCTGCTCCTTCCGGTAGCCATTTATCACAATTCCCTTAACTTCCAACCCCATCCACTGGGCGTGTCTGACCGTCAAAACAGTATGGTTGATGGTACCCAGTCCCGGTCTGGCCACCACCAGCAATGGAATACCCAGCAAGTGCGCCAGGTCAGCCATGGTAAAGCTATAGTCTACCAGGGGAACGCAGAGCCCGCCCGCCCCTTCAACTAAAACATAATCATTTTCGCCAGCCAGGCGCTGGTATGCTTCTGCTAGAGCCGCCGGGTCGATTACCTGCCCGGAAACCCGCGCGGCTATATTGGGCGAGAGGGGCATCCTGAAACAGCAAGGGTTCATATCCCTGACGGAATACGGCAAGCCAGCTGCCGCCCGATAAAAAAGAGCGTCTTCAGACAGCAGTCCCTGCTCACTTTCGATCCCGCCGGTCTGTACCGGTTTAAAAGCCGCCGCCGCAATCCCGTTTTTCCTGAACACTCCGGCCAGACCGCCGGTTATTACCGTCTTGCCCACCCCGGTATCAGTTCCGGTTACAAATAAGCCTTTTGCCAAAAAAAATCACCCTCTTCCGGTAATCCCGCCTGCGGCGGCATAACTTCTTATAACCTTCACACTCACTGCCGCGGCTGCCATTGAGAGAAAAAGGTCGCCGGGCAGACAAACTGCCACCCCGATCCAGAGCGCTTGAGCAACTGAGAATGTCTTATGCGCCACGAAGTTTAAAATAAGGTATAAATACGTAACGCCAAAAACATAAACAACCGTAAGACCGGCCAGAGCGGCGAAAAGATATTTTTTAAAATTATCGCCGGGCACTCTTTCCACCACCAGTCCGACTATATATGCTCCGGCCGCAAACCCGACCAGATAACCAAATGTCGGCTGGAGAACGTAAGCGGGGCCTCCGCCGCTGGCAAACACCGGCGCGCCGGTCAAGCCTACCATCACATATATTACCTGGCTTAAAAGGCCAAGTCTCTTGCCAAGAAGCATACCGGCGAACAAGACGAATAGAAATTGAAGAGTGAAAGGCACATACGGGATGGGTACCTTGATAAAAGCTCCCACCGCTGTTAAAGCGGCAAACATGGACACTAATGTCATTTCTCTGACAGATATTTTCATGACAGGCCCCCTCGTTTATATTGTTAACCAATCCTATGGCAAAGGTTAACTTTAATATATTATGCGCAGGCCCATATGTCAACTATAATATGCATACAGGTTGACAATAACTGTAGCTGCTTAGAACTTCGCGTAATTTAAAAACATCGCTCTTTTCGCAAAAGCAGGATAAACGGCTTGGCTATTTCAATTATTTTTGTGAGGTTTTGGTTGCCGCTAAACGCTGCCTGATCTTTTCAATAGACTCGAGCACCGCCTCCGCCGCGGGACCGCCGGGCAGCTGTCTGGCCTCGACACAGCATGTGATGTTGATGGCCTCATATACGTCCTCTTCCACCAGAGGACTAAATTTTTTGTATTCTTCAAGGCTTAACTGTTCGAGCGTTTGCTCTTTTCCCAGGCAGTAAAAAACCGCCTTCCCAACCACCGCGTGAGCCTCGCGGAACGGCACACCCTTGCGTACCAGGTAATCAGCCAAATCGGTAGCGCAGGTGAAACCGCCCCTCGCCGCCGCCGCCATATTATCTCTCTTTACTCGCATCGTGTTAAGCATCCGTCCGAAAACCAGCAGACATTTTTTCACGGTATCCACCGCGTCAAAAAGCGCTTCCTTGTCCTCTTGCATGTCCTTGTTATAAGCCAGAGGAAGCCCCTTAAGCATGGTCAATAACGTTTGCAGATCCCCAAAAACCCGGCCGGACTTGCCCCGGATCAATTCAGCCACGTCAGGGTTCTTTTTCTGGGGCATCATACTGCTTCCGGTGCTGTAGGCGTCGTCCAGCTCGATGAAGGAAAACTCGGCGGTAGACCAGAGAATTATTTCTTCGCAAAACCGGCTTAAATGAACCATAATTAAAGAAGCCGCCGCCGTGAACTCCACCGCGAAATCACGGTCGCTCACCGCGTCCAGGCTATTCCAGGTAATTGACGAAAAACCAAGCTGTTCGGCGACAAACTTTCTGTCCAGGGGGAAGGTTGTCCCTGCAAGGGCACCCGCTCCCAAAGGCATCTCGTCAGCCCGCCGGCGGCAGTCCTGCAGCCGGTCCTCATCACGGCCGAACATCTGGCAATAGGCCAGCAAATGGTGCGCGAACGTTACCGGCTGCGCGCGCTGAAGGTGAGTGTAGCCGGGCATTATAGTATCAACGTGCCTCTCCGCCAGATTTAATAAGTCGGTTTGCAGCTGACGAAGCAATGCGCCGACCTGCTCTATTTCGTCTTTGATATATAGACGGATGTCAAGAGCGACCTGGTCGTTTCTACTGCGCGCGGTGTGCAGCTTTTTGCCGACTTCTCCCACTTTGGCGGTAAGCAACTGTTCCACATTCATGTGAATGTCCTCAGCACCAACGGAAAACTCCACCCGCCCGGCTTCGATGTCGGCCAGCACCGCCTCCAGCCCGCGTACCAGTGCTTCTGATTCCGCCTGAGAAATAATTCTGGTTTTGCCCAGCATCCGGGCATGGGCGATGCTGCCTTTGATATCATATTTATAAAGCCGCTTGTCAAAAGAAATGGAAGAGTGAAAGTCTTCTACCAGTCGATCTGTTTCTTTTTGAAAACGGCCGCCCCATAATTTGCTCATAGCCTGACCCTCCTTTAGCCTCTCCTCAGCGGATATGGTATTTATCGTTTTATTTTAACATGGGCTTTTTTTACTGCCAAATAAATATAGAATAAAATTAGGAAGGAGGCAGATACCTTGCTCACCTGCCTCCTTCCTAATTTGCTTCCGGATATAGTATCCATCGCTTAGATTAATCCTCCTTCTCGTATTCGCCATCACAGATTGACTCTAATCCGACGTCTCTCAGGATTTCATTAATGAGTTCCCTCGTCATTTCTCATCCTCCTTTCCAATAACAGAATAAAATGATTATAATACCTAATTATTGGCTAGTCAACATAAATTTATCAATCTTTATACCGGGTACGGTAGATAAACTTGTCGCTGCCGCACTTTTTACAGCGGCAGTCCTTGGTCAGCATTCGCCATATTTCCTCTTTTGTTACTTCTCCCCTGCGGGCAAGATCGACGGTTACTGTTTCCAGATCATGCCTGTTCTCACATATAAATGTTATGACTAGCTTGCTCAATCTAATTACCTCTTTACCTTAAGGGTAAAATAAATAACCAGTGACCGCCTTCTACATCCGGTCCGGCGTCCGTCACCGGCAAGCTGCTTTCCAGCAAATACCCTTAATATTTCATTATCTAATTGTGCTTATGAGGCTTTATAAATAACATTTCTCGTTTCGGATATAGTCCCGCCAAATGCATTTGTCGCCACTATTAACAAGTTGTTGACACCGCCACCTTCTTTCGATAATGTCACGTCGGCGGAAAATTGACCGTTGCTTGTAGTCCCTTTAAAAATCAAGCTTTTTACAGCGCTGTCTCCATTGTAGTAGTTATTATAAATCTCAATCAAGTTATTGGGTTCGGTAAAACCACTAATCTTAATTTTTTCCGTGGAAACATAGCCGTCTTTCGGTTCCGGTGACGAAACGACGAGCGTAGGTTGTTTGTTATTAAGCCTGCTGTAAGTAACGACTTGCTGCACAGTGCTTGTTTTTCCTTTTTGATTAGTTGACGTAACCTTAACTACATTCTCACCATTTTCCAGCGGCACACTGACAATAAAATCACCTTTTTCATCCGGTGTTGCCCGATAACCATTAGCGTCCACCTGACAGCCGGGCTCTGTCGCGCCTTTGATTATGAGCATCTCCGTGTCGGAATTATATTCTCCCGGAATGGTCACATCCAGCTTGGGATTGTCGGAAGGTATATAATTTACGCTTTTTGCCGTTGCGTAAATGGATTTGTTGTCACTCGAAACAACTTTTAATGCAACAGAGTTCAACCCGGGAGTCAGCTTCAGCTGAGCATTGAAATTTCCAAACCCGTCAACCGCAGCTTCTGACTCGTTAATAAATATACGCTGCCCTGGCTCGATGTTTCCAGGTATATTCAGGGTTTCTTCTTTTGATGTCTCAGGTATATTAAATACATAACCCGAGGAGGAAGAGGAGGAAGCAGCATATCCTCCCTCTTCCTGTTGGGCTGAGGCATCTGTTTGTTCTTGGGTCTTACCCAAACATCCTGTCAGTCCACCGGCAATTAACAAGATTAAAACAATTGTAAAAGCAATTTTTTTCATCCGGATTGCTCCACCCATGATAAACTTTGGCTAATTCTTTTATTTTAATCCCGCATTCTTCTCCATCAGCGCCCTTACCTTCAACGGCAGCCCAAAAAGGTTGATGAAACCCTCCGCGTCCCGCTGGTTGTATATTTCGTCCTTGCTGAAAGTGGACAGTTCCTGGTTGTACAGGGAATACGGCGACTTTGTGCCTGCCGGCGTGCAGTTTCCCTTGTAGAGTTTCATTACCACCGTTCCGGTAACTGTTCTCTGGGTGCTGTCCACAAAGGCGTCAAGGGCTTCTCTGATCGGAGCAAACCACACCCCGTCGTAAACCAATTCGGCGTACCGGGAAGCAACTAATTCTTTAAAATGCATGGTTGCGCGGTCCAGGGTCAACAGCTCCAGCTCATGGTGGGCCTGGTACAAAACTGTGCCGCCCGGGGTCTCGTAAACACCGCGGGATTTCATGCCCACCAGCCGGTTTTCCACCATATCGGCGATGCCGACACCGTTTTCCCCCGCGATCTGATTAAGCTTTTCAATAAGAGCTACCGGATCAAGAGCCGCCCCGTCCACTTTAACGGGTATGCCGCACTCGAATTCAATACTGACGTAGGCCGGCTTATCGGGAGCTTTTTCCGGCGGTGTGATTAATTCCAATATATCCGGTTTCGGTTCATTCCAGGGATCTTCCAGATCCACACCCTCGTGGCTCAAGTGCCAGAGGTTGCGGTCCATGCTGTAAGCACGGTCCTTTGTTACCGGCACCTGGATGCCCCTGGCATTGGCGTAATCAATGGCGTCCTCTCTGGAGCGAATATCCCATTCCCGCCAGGGAGCAATGATCTTCAATTCCGGGGCGAGAGACTTCACTCCCAGTTCAAAGCGAATCTGGTCGTTGCCCTTACCGGTGGCGCCGTGCGCCACTGCCTCGGCGCCTTCTTTTTTAGCAATCTCAACCATCCTTTTAGCGATCAGAGGCCGGGCCATGGAAGTGCCCAGCAAATATTTACCCTCGTAAATTGCGCCGGCCTTTAAAGTAGGATAGATGTAATCCTCAACAAGCTCCCGCTTCAGATCCTCGATATAAATCTTACTGGCGCCGGTTTTGATGGCCTTTTCGTTAAGAGGCGCCAGTTCCTCACCCTGGCCCACGTCGGCTGCCATTGCGATAACCTCGTAACCATAATTCTCTATCAGCCAGGGAATAATAATTGATGTGTCCAGCCCGCCCGAGTAAGCCAAGACAACCTTTGCCTTTGACATTTGCGCAACATCTCCTTCACCTTGTTGAACTGAATTTATGCTAATTTCCGAACAATTTTCATAAAAATGCCGCTAATTATCACAATTAGGCATAATATTACTCTGTTGTAGAATTCTACAACAGTTATTCACATATGTCAATAAATTATAACAGCAAGGCCAAAACAGCCTTTTGGGCGTGCAGGCGGTTCTCCGCCTCATCCCAGACGGCTGAATGCCGTCCGTCTATCACTCCGGCGCTTACTTCCTCGCCCCGGTGGGCAGGCAGGCAATGCAGAAAAATGTAGTCCTGCGCGGCGTGGGCAACCAGCTGTTCATTGACCTGATACGGGGGGAATACACCAGCCCTTTTCTTTTGTTCAGCTTCCTGCCCCATGCTGGCCCACACGTCGGTTACGATTACATCTGCTCCAGAGACTGCTTCGACCGGATCGTTCATTATTTCCACCTTGCTGCCGGTCGGCAAGGCGTCTTCCTTCGCCAGCCTGACGATTTCCCCGTCAGGCATATATCCGTCCGGGCAGGCCACGCTGATATGCATACCCACCTTGGCGCAGCCGAACAGGAGGGAATGACAGATATTATTACCATCCCCGACATAGGCCAGCTTCAAACCGGCAAAAGTTCCCTTCCTTTCTTTTATAGTTTGCAGGTCGGCCAGGATTTGGCAGGGGTGCAGGAGGTCGGTCAGTCCGTTAATCACCGGAATGGTGGCGTAATGTGCCAGTTCCTCCACTTCGGCATGAGAGTACGTTCTGATCATAATACCGTCCAGGTAGCGGGAAAGCACCTTGGCGGTATCGGCAATACTCTCGCCCCGCCCGAGCTGCAAGTCATTTGCGCTTAAAAACATCGGGTAACCGCCAAGTTGGTACATGGCTACCTCGAAAGACACTCTTGTACGGGTGGAAGACTTTTGAAAGATCATTCCTAAAGTCTTTCCCTGCAGACAGGCGTGAGGTACTTGACAATTTTGTTTTTCTTTCAATTCACCGGCCAGCTCAATAATAGCGGCCACTTCATCCGGACTGAAATCGTGCAGGGTTAAAAGGTCGCGCCCCTTTAAAACAACTTTCTGTGCATCCAACTCTTATATCCCTTCTCTCTAAAAGCTTAACAACATACGCTTGACGCTCCGAACTCCGCCATGCTCAACGGCTCCGGCCCTCCTCCCTGTTTTAGATAGCGCAGGACCACTGACAGCGCGCGCGCAGTGTCCAGCGAAGTTAAACAAGGCACTTTATACTCGGCAGCGGTTCTCCTCAGCAAAAAGCCCGGCCGTTCGCGGTTTTTCCCCCGGGTGGGGGTATTAATCAACAGGGCTATATTCCCGGAACGAACCAAGGAAACTGTTTCTTCTGCCTCACGTACCGTCAGCCCGGCTTTTTTCAGAAATTCCGCCGTACCTGGGGTAGCCTGAAGTTGGAACCCGAGGCCAGCGTATTCGCGCGCCAGAGGTATTGCTTCCTCCTTATCCCGGTCCGCTATGGAAAAAAGCACGTCTCCGCTGCATGCCACCCGCAGCCCGGCCGACTGCATGGCTTTATATAGAGCATGGGAAAAAGTGCGGTCAACTCCCATCACCTCACCGGTTGATTTCATTTCAGGTCCCAGCGAGATCTCAACCTGGCTGAGCTTTTCGAAGGAGAATACCGGCGCTTTCACAGCGATAAAGCCATGTTCGGGTCCGAGTCCGGGGCGGTAGCCCAGATCCGCCAGACTTTTGCCAAGCATGGTTCTCGTTGCCGCCTGAACCATCGGAACCCCGGTAACCTTGCTCAACACCGGCACAGTGCGCGATGCCCGCGGGTTTACTTCCAGGACGTAGACCCCGCTGTCATCCACAACATACTGGATGTTAATCAGCCCGCAGATTCGCAGCGCCCGGCCGATTTTCAAGGTATATTCAACAATCTTCCCCGTTACCTGACGGCTTAAGGTCTGGGGCGGATAAACGGCAATACTGTCACCAGAATGTACTCCGGCTCTCTCAATGTGTTCCATGATCCCCGGGATAAAAAGGTCTCGCCCGTCGCCGACAGCATCCACTTCCACCTCTTTGCCAAGAATATATTTATCCACCAGCACCGGGTGTCTGGGAGAAACTTGCACGGCGGTAGCCATATACTTCAATAACTCGCTGGTATTGCTGACAATTTCCATCGCGCGGCCCCCAAGTACGTAAGAAGGCCTGACCAGGACGGGATAGCCTAACTTCTCGGCTATGTCCCGGGCCGCTTCAACCGTTGTGGCTGATTTTCCCTCCGACTGCGGCACACCAAGCTCCGTTAACAATTTTTCAAATTTGCCGCGATCCTCGGCCGTATCAATTCCTTCCACCGGAGTACCGAGAATTTTAATGCCCGCCGAGACAAGCCCAGCGGTAAGGTTGATTGCCGTCTGTCCGCCAAACTGGACAATTACGCCGAGAGGCTTTTCTTTCTCAATTACATTTAACACGTCTTCCAGAGTCAACGGCTCAAAATAAAGCTTGTCGGCGGTATCAAAGTCAGTGCTGACTGTTTCCGGGTTGTTGTTGATGATTACTGCTTCGATGTCCTCTTTTTGCAGCCCCCATACTGAATGAACAGAACAGTAATCAAATTCTATTCCCTGCCCGATGCGAATCGGCCCTGAACCTAAAACAAGCACTTTGGGCCGCCCGGAAACCGGCACCTCGTCCTCATCTTCATAGGTTGAATAATAATAAGGAGTGGCGGCGGCAAACTCGGCGGCACAGGTGTCGACAATTTTATAAGTTGGAGCAACTCCGTATTCTTTGCGCAGAGCGCGTATATCTTGCGCCGTCCGTCCGGTCAGGCGGCCGATCAGAGAGTCAGGCAGACCAGAAATTTTTGCCTGGCGCAGCAAATCTGGAGGGGGCTTGGGCCCTTCGGTTCGCAGCTTGCGTTCCAGCTCAATTATTTTTTTTATCTTGCTGAGGTAAAAATAATCGATCATGGTGAGCTGGGCAATTTCACGCATACTCCAAAAGCGGCTGAAGGCCTCGGCTATGGCAAAAAGGCGCAGATCGTTGGGATATGAAAGATTGTCCTGCAGTTCCATCTCGGACCAGGCGGCGGCCCCGCGCAGGTGGAGGCTATCCACATCCACTTCCAGAGAGCGCACCGCTTTCATCAGCGCCCCTTCAAAAGTACGGTCAATAGACATAACCTCCCCTGTAGCCTTCATCTGGGTGCTCAGGGTCCGGTCCGCGCTGCCGAATTTGTCGAAAGGCCAGCGGGGTATCTTCACTACCACATAGTCTAAAGCCGGTTCGAAGCAGGCCGTGGTTTTGCCGGTAACGGGATTGATAATCTCATCCAGGTTAAGCCCGATGGCTATCTTGGCGGCCATCTTCGCAATAGGGTAGCCGGTGGCTTTGGAAGCCAGCGCGCTTGAGCGGCTGACCCTGGGATTAACCTCGAT
>JGI12104J13512_1000578_pt1 | contig 32688 bp, 34 predicted proteins | sample TerdegcTABiofilm_FD_13512 | JGI IMG/M metagenome (IMG submission 13512)
TTTGTTGCCCAGCCTATTTTTTAAGGTAATTTCTTTTCCTAAATCCTGATGTCAGGTGTTACAACTTTTTTGGTTATCTCAAACGCGTAAGTCCTATATAATTCTTTTATCTTGGTTTTTGTTGCATGTATTGCTATAATTATATATTATGTATATACTATTAAGACAGATACACAATTAAGAACAATTTTGGATCAGATTATAGTAATACAAAATCAAAAAAAATCAATTAATAAATGAGGGAATAATACCTTTGCATCCAAAATGTAAAGATAAAATTTAAAGCTATATTAAAACACCTTTTTTTATATCCATTAAGCATTCCAAATTATCCCACCTATGGAGTTCCTTTTGCATATAATCCATTAGTTTTTTATATCATCGCATTATATTGCTAGCATTACCCAAATCTCTCCTTTTCTCCTTCGTATTTATTTACCAACTCTCTTTTTTCTAGACTTTCATTATTCGCCTTTTGGGTTTTTATTAACGATAATTGCAAAGCAATAAACACTGGTCGCGGGCTCTCCGGTCACAGGGCTCCGGGACAGGCACTGGCACCGGAATGCCATCTTTCCGGACAGGAGAGAGACTATGGAGATGGAGAATATGGCAGTATGCCGTCACGTGGGGCAGCAGATGCTTTCCGGTCGGGTGATGATAACCGGAATATGGTTTAGTAATCCATATTCTCCCTTTTTCCCACAGATACCACGCAAATGATCATGCGGTTCTGTATTAAGCGGAATATGACACGGTATTCACCAATTCGCATCCGGTATCCCGGCTTTTCGGGGGGACAGCCTTTAATTTTCTTTACATCATGACGACGAAAGGGATCCGCAGCATACTTTTCCAATGCAACCGCAATCCGTATTCTTGTTTCCTGAGGAAGAGCAGTAAATGCTCTCTCTGCATGGTGGGTGAATTGGACCTGATAGACCATTATTCACCGGAGCGATCTGATAAGCTGGTCATCACCCAGATCTTTCAGAATGTCCCGGAGATTCCGGACACGGCCAGACTCGATATCCCCCTCGCTTTCCCTGATATCTTCAATCTCACCGGGAGAGAGCGGTTCATGATCATATGCCGCATCTGCCAGCCTGTCGATGAGTTCATCGTACGTCTCCCGGGGATGGATCTTCAGGGCATTTAATTTCTCCTTGGTCTCTTTCCGGAGCTGGACCGTCGTCATTGCCATAGAAGACTATAACTAACTACAGACCGTTATAGTTTTGGATGCCCTGCACGACGCGGGAATGGGGATATCCGGGAAAATGGCCGATGTTCTCACTTTTCACAGGGAGGATATGAGACATCCATCGCATTATTCATCTTCGATACCTTCAGCCCTTACACCACCGCATTCTTCTCCCCATTTTCCCGTCAATGCATTCATATTCTCTCCTCCCGTATTCAGGTACAGGGGAATGACCAATGGACCTGTATCAGACCCTCTCGGCGAAACGTGGTGAGATACTCGCCCTTGCAGAACGGTTCGGGGTAAAGAATATCCGTATCTTTGGATCTGTCGCACGGCGGGAAGCAGGTGAGAGGAGTGATATCGATCTTCTCGTCGAGTTTCCCCCCATGGCCACACTAATCACCCACGCGGCATTCCAGCGCGAACTCTCCTCGCTGCTGGGATGCCCTGTCGATGTGGCATCACTGCACGGACTCAGCGACCGCGTCCGCCAGAGAGTGCTCCAGGAAGCGGTCCCCTTATGAGGACTGATCGGGACCGGCTCCTCGACATCCTTGAATCCATCCGCCGCATCCGTGAAAAACTGCCGGACACAAAGGAAGAATTCATTCGTTCCGACCTGCTCCAGGTCTGGGTAATCTATCACATCCAGGTCATTGGGGAAGCAGCAAACGGCCTTTCTCCCGGATTTCGTGAATCTCACAGAGCGATCCCCTGGCAGGATGTTATAGGAATGAGGCATATCCTTGTCCACCATTACTTCGGTATTGATATCACCGAAGTCTGGAATACGGCCACCATCGACCTTCCGGAGATGGAGCAGGAAATCCGGATGATCCTTGAAGGAGATCCCGGATAACCGGTCAACGGGCATTGAAAAAGAGGCTCTTTGGTCTTCCGGGAGATAGTGAAGAACGAAAGGAGGAGCGGGAGTGCTCCCCTGCATTATGTGGAAATGGGGATATCCGGGAAAATGCCGGCAGTTCTCCCCGTTTTTCCGGGGGAGAGGGGTCAACAAGGATGCCATCTGTCATGCATGCAACGAAGGAGAGAGGAAATCCTCCCGCTTGCCCCGACCTCGCCAAAGATCATGCTCCTCTCCTTCTTTGGCGCAAAGTTCCGGACGGCATCCCCGATCCGCTCCCTGTCTGCCCCGACGAGGACATTCCACCCGTCCTGCACGGTCTCCACCCACTCCGTCGTTTCCCGGAGCGTGATGCACGGCACCCCGAGCAGGTAGGCCTCCTTCTGGACTCCCCCCGAGTCCGTGAGGACCTTTCCCGCACAGGCCATGGCCTCGAGCATGTCGAGGTAGCCGAGCGGTTCCGTCGCAAGAATGTTTTCCGGCAGCCTGTCCCGGAGACCGTATAATTCCAGCATCTTCCGCGTCCGGGGGTGGATGGGAAAGAGGACAGGGAGCCCTGCATCCCCGAGAGCGGCAAGGATGGCCTCCATGTGCTCCCTGCTGTCGGTGTTTGCCGGGCGGTGGACGGTGAGGACGAGGTAGTTCCCGGGCTGCAGCCCGAACCGCGGGAGGACCCGCGACCTCTCTGCCGCGATTCCCCGGTTGTATGCGAGGGCATCGACCATCACGTCCCCGACAAGGAAAACACCATTCCTGATCCCCTCGCGGGCCAGGTTCCGGACTGCAGTCTCCGTCGGGCAGAAGAGGAGGGCGGAGACGTGGTCGGTGACGACCCTGTTGATCTCCTCGGGCATGGTCCGGTCGAAACTGCGCAGGCCGGCCTCGACGTGGGCAACGGGGATGTGGAGCTTGACGGCAGCAAGGGCCCCCGCGAGGGTGGAGTTCGTGTCGCCAAAGACGATCGCGAGGTCGGGCTCTTCTTTTAAGAGCACGTCCTCGACGCGGGCGAGGATCTCCCCGGTCTGCATCCCCTGCGGGCCGGAACCGACGCCGAGGTTGTAGTCCGGTTCCGGGATGGCAAGGTCCGCAAAAAAGACATCCGACATCCCGTAGTCGTAGTGCTGGCCGGTGTGGACCAGGACCTCGGTGTGCTCCCTGCGGAGTTCCCGGGAGAGCGGGGCACACTTGATGAACTGGGGCCGTGCCCCGACGATCGTGACGATTTTCATGGTCTCCCTGTTCCCTCCGTCATATCCCGGATCATGTGCCCCTCCTTTTTCTGTTCCCGCTTGAGGTCGCGGATCACCCTGTCCCGGGAGAGTCGCGTCATCCCGGCGTCGCGATGTCGTGGGAGTTCTTATCCCCCCTCCCGATACCCTTGTACACCCAGCCTTCCCGGATGAAAGCGTCCGGGTCGATGACGTTCCGCCCGTCCACGATGACGGGGTGCACGTGTCCCGTCACTCTCCGGAGATGCGCAGGGTCGAGCGCGTTGTACTCGCGGTGCCCGGTGAAGATCGCGACTGCGTCTGCTCCCTCCGTCACCGCATCGATGTCCCGCGAGATCGCGATGCCCGGTTCATTGTCCACCCAGGGGTCATGGACGCTCACCTCGCCGCCCCCGGCACACACGAGCTCGCGGAAGACCCCGGACGGCGTGTTCCGGGCATCTCCGGAGTTCGCGATGAACGCCCACCCGAGGATGGCAACCTTCGAGCCCCGCAGAGTCTTTCCCACGCGGTGCAGACCGGCCTCTGCCAGGTGGACCATGTGCCGGGGCATGAAGTCGTTGATCGCCCGTGCCGTGAGGTACAGGGACTTTTCTCCCTCCGGCCAGTCGAGGTCAGATGACCGGAGCAAAACCCCCCTCTCCAGGTGGTACGTGTCCTTCGTGAGGCAGTGGCCCCCGACCCCTGCACCCGGCCAGAGGACAGCCCGGGTCACCCCTTCCTCCCTGAGGCTCGCAATCCCCTCCCGCACCTCGTACACGTTGATCCCCATCGCCTCGCAGTAGAGGGCGAGCTGGTTGACGGCCGCGATCTGCAGGTCGCGGAACGTGTTCTCGGCGGTCTTTTCGACCTCGGCGGCTGTCGCGGACATGGAGATCACCCTCCCCTTCGTGAGAATGGGACGATAGAGTTCGCATGCCCTCCTTGTGCTCGCCGGGTCGATACCCCCGACGATCCGGTCGTGCTCCCGCAGGTTCCGGAGAAGCCGCCCGACCATCACCCGTTCGGGTGCATGGGCGAGGCCAAAATCGCGCCCTGCAACGAGCCCGGACTCGGCCTCGAGGATCTCGCGGGCAACGCCTGCCGTCGTCCCGGGCGTGACCGTTGACTCGAGCACGACGAGCATGCCTTCGGAAAGGTGGCGGCCGGTCTCCCGGATGGCCGAAAAGAGCGGGGTAAAGTCCGGTTCGAGGTCTTTTGGGTCCCGAAACGGTGTCTGGATGGCAAGCGTCACCGCGTCGCACCCGGCAACCTTCGAAAAGTCCGGGGTGCAGCGGAACTTCCCTGCCCGGACCACTTTTTCGACCAGCGCGGAAAGGCCGGGCTCCTCCCCCACGAGGGGACACTCGCCCCGGTTGAGCATCGCTATCTTGTACCCCGACGTCGGGGAGTCCCGCTGGAACCCCCAGACCATGGTGTAGCCGGGGACGTCTGCAAACAGGGCTGCAGCAGGAATCCCCACGTACCCCATCCCGACGACGCCGACGGTCCGGATCGGCCCCCTCTCTGCAAATACTTCCCCGAGATCCCTTCCCATCAGCTATCCCCCGATGGCCGCACGCACCTGCTCGCAGACCACGAGGTTTGCGACTGCCTGTTCCATCGTGACCGGGAAAGGCGTCCCCTTCCGCGCGCAGTCGAGGAACGTGGAAAGCTCGACCTTGAGCGGCTCGAGCTTGTTCACCATCACCTTCTCGATGATATTTTCCTGGACGTACCGCTCGTTCTCCGAGCCGTACTTCTCGGGCTTGTAGTAGGTGAAGACCTCCTGGTTCATGAAATCGCCCTCGAGCGTGAAATCGTCCTCTTCGATGTATATCCGCCGTATTTTCCTGGACGCCTTCCGGCTCGCCGAGACGAATGCCGCCGTCCCGTCGTACCGGAAGAGGGCGGATGCCGCATCGGGGTTCCCGGCGGCAGAGAGCTCGTAGCCGTCCCCGAGGAGGACGTGGAGGAGGATGTCGAGGTCATGGATCATCAGGTCCTCGATGACCGAGGACCCCATGGGACGCGAGGACGCGGGGTTGTGCCTGTTTAACTCCACGAAGACAGGGTTGCGGACGATCCGGCGGATCTCGGCAACGATCGGGTTGAAGCGCTCGATGTGCCCCACCCCGGCGACCTGGCCGTCCGCCACCTTCCCTGCGAGACTCTCTGCCTCTGCCGCAGTGGCACAGAGCGGCTTTTCCATCAGCATGTGCACGCCGGCGGCAAGAACCTCCTCGCCCACCGTCCTGTGAAACGGCGTCGGGACGCAGACGCTGACCGCTTCGGCCTTTTCCAGGAGCTCTTCCAGCGTTGCGCAGAAAATTGCCTCGTGTGCGAGGGCAACACCCATCGCTGCATCCCTGTTCTGGTCGTAGATGTAGACATCCCCTGCCTGCTTCAGCTCCGAGTACACGCGGACGTGGTTCCTTCCCATGACGCCGACCCCGATGACACCGACGTCCATTACGGCACCTCCGCTATCGTCCTGCAGACACGGTCACGGTCGGCACCGGTCACTCCCGGGTGGACCGGGAGGGAGAGGACTGTCGCAGCACATTCCTCTGCCACCGGGCACCGGGCATCCCGTGCCTGTGCCGCAAACGCCGGCTGCCTGTGGAGCGGGACCGGGTAGTGCACTGCCGTCCCGATACCCCTGTCCCGGAGATAGCCTGCCAGTTCGTCCCGGGTGAGGCGGAACCCGCCGGTAACCCTGATGACGTACTGGTGGTACACGTGCGTGACGCCCGGGGCCGTAAACGGGCAGACGATCCCGTCGCGGGGCAGGTGCGCATCGTAGTACGCGGCAGTTTCCTGGCGGCGCCGGTTGAACGCATCCAGTTTCTTCAGCTGTTCCCTCCCGATTGCCGCCGCGATGTCGGTCATGCGGTAGTTATACCCGATACTGGTGTGCACGTACTTCTCCTCCTGCCCGTGGTTGATGAAGACCCGGACCTTCCGGGCAAGCCCGGCATCGTCCGTGGTCACGATTCCCCCCTCCCCGGTGGTCATGTTCTTCGTCGGGTAAAAGGAGAAACACCCGGCAATGCCGAGTCCTCCCACCCTCTTTCCATGGTATTCTGCACCGTGGGCCTGGGCCGCGTCCTCGATGAAGACTATTCCCTCGTCATCGCATATCTCCCGCAGGGGTCGTGCATCGCAGGGCTGGCCGAACAGGTGGACCCCGATAACGGCACGGGTCCGGGACGAGAGCAGGTCCTGGACGCTCCCGATCGACAGGTTGAACGTGTCCGGGTCGATGTCCCCGAACCGGGGCCTCGCCCCGCACATGCAGACCGCTGACGCGGTCGCAAAGAAGGTGAATGACGGGACGATCACCTCGTGCCCCTTCCCGATCCCCAGTGCGTGCAGGGTCGCATGGAGGGCTGCTGTCCCGGAACTGACGGCAACGGCATGGACAGTCCCGCAGTACCGGGCAAACTCCTGCTCAAACGCGCTCGTCTCGGGACCCTGGGCGAGCATTCCCGACCGGAGCACCCGGAGGACGGCATTCTCCTCTTCCTTTGCGACAGACGGCTTTCCCACCGGTATCATGGCCCGGCCCCCCTCATGGCGACCGGGAGGTCCCGGATGCGGGCCGGTGCACCGATTGCCATCTTTCCGGGCGGCACGTCCCGTGTCACGACCGCTGCTGCAGCAACGAATGCCCCCTCCCCGATGGTGACACCGGGCATGACCGTTGCATTGGCCCCGATCACGGCATTGTCCCGGATCTCGGGTCCCCTCAGGTCCGGTTTTCCCGCCGGGGGATACCGATCGTTGGTCAGGACCGCCGCGGGCCCGATGAAGACGCCGTTCCCGATGGTAGTGTGCGTCGGCACAAAGACCATGCTCTGGATCCGCACGTTGTCCCCGATGGTCCCGTACCCCTCGATGATGGAGGATGACCCGATGGCGACATTGTTCCCGATCCGCATCTTCTCGCGGATCAAAACGTTATGTCCCGACTGGAAATCGTTACCGATTGCAACCTGGCAGTAGATGACGAGGCCCGGCCGCAGGACGGCGTTCTTCCCAATCGTCGTGCCGGGATAGGTATCGGCCCCGAGGAACTCGCGGGAGGGAAAGCCGATCGTGACCGGGTCAAAGACCCGTGCCCCCCCGCCCAGGGAACATGTGCCGAGCTGGATCAGAAAAATCCCCCGAATACTGTCCTTTTTCGTATATGTATCAAGGAACGGGAGATAATGCTTGTGGCAGGACAAACTGCCCCTGCAGAGAGTCGTCAACCTCCCGAACAACGGGTTACTCCGGGAGGTATTCCTGCCGGCGCCACCTGCAGTCCCCCGGTTCGAACGGCGACAAGAGAGCCCCGTTTTGTGGCCGGAAAAAGGGCACCCGGATGTCGTGAATCTCACATGTCTGTCCCGTTGCACGGGCAGGCACGTGTACCGGACTGCCGGATTAGATGACTGCCGGTGCCCGTTCTATGAGGGGGTGGCCCTCTCCCTGACAAACTGGAGAAAATCTCCCGCGAACCGAATGGAAAATTCTGCCTCCCCGCGGGTGACCCTGCTGACACCGTACTGGACATTATGCCGCGAGATCCGCATTTTATCCAGTGTGGCAAGGAATTGCAGGAAGCGGCTATCGTCCCGGAAGAGATGGCGGAGCACGAGGATCACGCATGCATGGCTCCGTTCGGTATACCCGTTCGCAAAGAGGAGGGCCCTTGCACAGTGGAATGCACTGTTATATGCGGCGAGCAAGGCCAGTTCATATTCTCCAATCTCACATGTCCTGCGTGCTGATGATAAGAACCTGTCCGCGGCATCGATCGTTGCCGGTACACGGTCTTGCGCCCGAGGATCGTTCCGGATGAGATTTTCGTCGATGCAGGACTTCCAGTTCATGGCTCCGCTCCCTGGAAACGGATGTACCGGGCGAGGATTCCGGATGCAAAAGCATCGTTCTGCTTCTTCATCTCTTCCCACCGGTAATAGGGAATCACGGTGACCTGGAGTTCATGACCGACCTTTTCCTCGATCTCAGCAACCCGGTTGTAATCGACATCAGGCTCTTTTGCAAGGACAAGAACATCGATGTCACTCTTTTCATCGAAGGTGCCGGATGCCACGCTGCCGTAGACAACCAGGGAAACGGCATTATGTGCGATAGACGAGATGCCTGCCTCGCGGAGAACGACCGCCATGTATACCCGCTTCATTTCCTGCACGATACTGTCATCATTATTCAGGGATATGAGATGCAGCGTGCCTATCTTGGTCTTCGACAGGATACCGTCCCGGATGAAGATGTCAACATACTTTTTGATGCTCCCCGCCGAGACCCCCAGTTCACGGGCGAGCTGGTTAATACCTGCACCCGACGTCGGATGCGCGAGAAACCATCCCAGCACCCTGTTGCCTACGAACTTCTCCAACTCGCCAATCATTCAATTAATTGAATGATCATTCAACCTATTATATAATTATTCATTGAAATGACGGGATGAAGGCAGACACCTTTCCGGCCGGAAGGTCTCACCCGGGTGTGGCAACGTTCCTCCGGGTAGGTTTCCGTGTGGACTGGTGACCTTCCATCCGGATAGTGCTTGGACACAGATGGCAGCTCTCCGCGATCTCCCTCTCCATCAGGCGAGGGACATGGACACCGAGGGAGTCCTTGACCATTGGAGAAAAAGCCAGCCAGTCTTCCGGGGCAGAAAAAGATTCCACGCCATTCCTTCTTCCCGGCCATTGTCACTCCCGTGCAAATCCCGTCCCCCGTTTCCCCCGCTCCTCCTCCCCCACCACCACGTCGTACACCGCGTGCCACCGCCCGGGTGCATAGGACCGGACGTAGCGCTCCGTGACCTCCCTGGCGGGGAATGCATCCCGGATCGCGGGGAGGAACTGACCTTCCTCCTCCTCGAGGGCGTAGACATGGACGGTCGTCCCCGGGCGGGAGAGGGAGGCTGCCACAGGGAGGAACCGGGCAGCACCGAGGGGGAGGTTCATCACGATCCGGTCAAACGTCCACGGGAGGATGGCGGGGAGGCGTGCCGCATCGGAAAAGACGGGGAGCACGTTCCGGGCCCGGTTCCGGCGGATGTTTCTTTCCAGGAGCCGGACGGCACCGGGGTTGAGGTCGCATGCAACGACAAGAGATGCTTTCCGTGCCAGGGTGAGGGCAAACGGTCCCACGCCGGAGAACATGTCGAGCACCCGCTCGCTGGGCCTCGCGAGGCCGAGGACCCGCTGGCGTTCCGTGGAGAGCCGGGGCGAGAAGTAGGCTTCGGCAAGGTCGATCGAGAACAAGAGGCCGTGCTCGCGGTAGAGGGTCTCTGTCGTGTCCTTCCCGGCAAGGACCAGGAACCGCCGCGTCCTGTACTCCCCCTCGACATCGCCGATGGGGTAGAGTGCCGTATGCAGGGAGGGGCGGGAGGCAAGGAGGCGTTCTGCACCTTCCCTGTCTTCGTCCTGGAGGACCGCTATCCCCCCGATCAGCTCGTGCCGGGGAAGGTCCGGGGGCGGGGGCAGGGGCTCGAACTCTCCCCGGACAGCCCCCTCGCACGCCTCCCGGACGGGGAAGAGGACCCAGTCCCCCTCCTGCCGGGGCCGGAGACCCATGTCGAGGAGCCCGCGGGACCGGAGATCCTGCCGGGCCTGCTCTGCCCCTGCCCTGGGCACCCGGATGCACCACTGCTCCCTCATCCCGTCCCTCCGTTCTTATTACTCCTGGGACTTTTGCAGGAAAAAGGGATGGTGTCTCTCCCGGAAAGAAAGGTTATGCACCACCCGCCCCCATGGTGGTACATGGATGAGTACCTGGAGCGGATAAAGGCAGGCTCGCTCAAGCTCTACGCCCTCGAGCAGGAACTGCCCCCGGCAGAGGCCGTCGCCCTCCGGCGGCGGTACATCGAGGGGGAGACAGGGGTGTCGCTTGCGAAGGTGGGGTCGTTTTCGATCGGGATCGACCGGGTGGCACGCAAGAACTGCGAGAACATGGTGGGGACTGTCCAGGTCCCCGTCGGCGTTGCCGGGCCCCTCCTCGTCCGCGGGGAATACGCGACAGGCAGGTACTACCTGCCGCTCGCGACCACCGAGGGGGCGCTCGTCGCCTCGGTGAACCGCGGGTGCGCCGCGATCACGCGGGCCGGGGGTGCAGAGGTTCGCATCCTCCGCGACGGGATGACGCGGGCACCCGTCTTTTCGACCCGGAGCGTTGCCCACGCCCGCGAGGTCGCCGACTGGGTCGCCTCCCATCCCGACGAGATCGCCCGTGCCGCCGAGTCCACCACGTCCCACGGGAAGTTCCTTGGCGCGACCTGCACGGTCGTCGGGACGTCTGTCTTTGTCCGGATGGAGTTTGACACAAAGGACGCCATGGGGATGAACATGGTCACCATCGGGAGCGAGAAGGCAGCAGAGGTGATCAGTGCCGCGACGGGAGCCCGGCTCGTTGCCCTCTCCGGCAACCTCTGCACCGACAAGAAACCTGCCGCCGTCAACGTGGTCCGGGGGAGGGGGCGCAGCGTCGTCGCGGGTGTGTTTCTCGCCGACGATCTCATCGCCTCGGTCCTCAAGACGGATGCCCGCTCCCTCGTCGAGGTGAACACGCGAAAGAACCTCCTCGGGTCTGCGGCGGCCGGGTCGCTCGGCTTCAACGCCCACGCGGCAAACGTGGTGGCCGCCCTCTTCATCGCCTGCGGGCAGGACCCGGCGCACGTGGTGGAGGGCAGCCTCGCGACAACGACCGCCGATCCTGCCGAAGGGGGCGTGTACGTTGCCGTCACCCTCCCCGACCTCCCGGTCGGGACGGTGGGCGGGGGGACCGGCGTCGAGACGCAGGCCGAGTGCCTCTCGCTGCTCGGGGTTGCCGGGAGCGGCGACCCCCCGGGGACGCATGCCCGCAGGTTTGCCGAAATCGTCGCTGCCGGTGTCCTTGCCGGCGAACTCTCGCTCCTCTCGGCACTCGCCGCCCAGCACCTCGCCCGGGCACACAAGACGCTCGGGCGGTAGGGCCTCACCCGAACCACTTCATCATCACGATCGCGTCCTCGCCGTTGGCGTAGTACCCGGCGATGCGGAGGACCGGCCGGTACCCGAGCCGCCGGTAGAAAGCCTGGGCCGGCTTGTTCGAGACGCGGACCTCGAGCTGGACACCGGTCGCAAGGCTGACGGCGAACTGCTGCTCTTCCCGTGCGACGAGCCGGCGGCCGATCCCCTGCCTGCGGAACGCCGGGTCCACGGCGAGGTTGCAGATGTGGCCGTAGACCTCTTCCCCGGTGTCCTCGAGGCCTCCGACGACGAACCCGATGACCTGATCGCCGGCAATGGCAACGAAGAAGGTCTCGGGGAAGAACGAGAGCGTCTCGGCAAAGATGGCGGCGCTCCACGGGTCGGGGAATGATTCCTGCTCGATCCGGGCGACGTGCACGATGTCCCCCGGCCGTGCCCTGCGGATGGTGACCTCCGGGAGCATGTGACCCTGTGATCTCCCCTATGTTCTTCATTGCTCTAATATACTGCGAGGGAGAATGTATGAGGGAGACGCGTCAGAGATGGTGGATATCTTTCGTTTTGCAGCGGTGTGTCCGGGTCCGGACCTCGCACCGCGGGTCGCCGCGGTCCCGTACGACGTGGTGACAAGGGACGAGGCGGCCGCCTCCATCCGCGACAACCCCTTCTGTTTCCTGCGTGTCAGCCGGCCGGATGCGGAGCTCCCGGGGGTCAGCGCCTCGGACGAGAGGGTTTACGCACGGGCCCGCGAGACATTCGAATCGTTCCTGCGTGAGGGGATCCTCTCGCGGGACAGGACACCCGGCATGTACCTCTACCGGGTGACGGGCAACGGCAACGACTTCCTGGGCCTCGCCTGCACGGTCGCGACCCGGGACTACGAGGAGAACACCATCCGCCGGCACGAGCTCACCCGCGTGGAGAAGGAGGAGGACCGGACCCGGCACATCGACGCGGTGAATGCCCACACGGGCCCCGTCGTCCTCCTCTACGTCGACCGGAACGGGCTTGCGGCATTTCTCGACTCTCTCTGGGAAAAGACGGGCCGGGTGGACCTCGAGGTGCGTGCCCCGGACGGGACGGTCCACCGCATCATGCGGGTGACGGCTGATGCGGACCTTGCGGCCCTCGAGGAGGCCTTCGCGGCTGTCCCGCGCCTGTATATCGCCGACGGCCACCACCGGGCAAAGTCGGCCGTCAACGTGGCAGGAAAGCGGAAGGTGGAGGGACGCCTGACGCCGGAGGCGACCCGGTTCCTCGGGGTCCTCTTCCCGCACAACGGCGTGAAGATCCACGGGTACAGCAGGCTCGTCTCCGATCTCTCCGGGATGACTCCGGAAGAGTTCCTCGGGCGGCTTTCGGAGAGGTTCTCGGTCGAGCCGCGCGGGGAGGTGGACGCCCGGGCATTCCACATCCCGCCCCTCCGCGTCCCTGCCGGTGCATTCCACGTCTTCCACGTTTTTCTGGGCGGGAAATGGTACGAATGCAGCCGGCCGCGGGAGGACGGCGCCGACTTAATCGCGTCGCTCGATGTCTCCGTCCTCCAGCGGGAGGTGCTCGAACCGCTCCTCGGGATAAAAGACCCGCGGCGTGACCCGCGGCTCCAGTACCTCGGCGGTGCCCGGCCGCTCGCGGACCTGATGGCCATGGTCCTTTCCGGCGACTATGCCGTCGCGTTCGCGATGCAGCCCGTGCAGGTCGAGACAGTGCTCGCGATCGCGGACGCCGGGGGCATCATGCCGCCCAAGTCGACGTGGTTTGAGCCCAAGCTCCTCTCGGGGCTTGTCGTGCACACGCTGGACTGAATCGTCGCCGTTCGCCGGGCCTGCGGGGTTTTCCCCCGGTCCGGGAGACCTTTTTTTCGTTACCGGTCCCATACCTGGTACCATGATTACCATTGCACTCCCGAAGGGGAGTCTCGAGGAGCAGACACTCCTCCTCTTCCGCGAGGCGGATCTCGAGGTCAGGAGGACCGAGCGGGACTATAACCCGGTGATAGAGGACGCCCGCATCAGCAAGGTGAAGATCCTGCGGCCCCAGGAGATCCCCCGGTTCGTGGAGATGGGCTACTTCGACCTCGGGATAACGGGGCTTGACTGGGTGAAGGAGACCGGTGCTCGCGTGCGGGAGGTCGCCCGGCTCACTTACAGCAAGACGGGGGAGGGCACGGTCCGGATCGTGGTCGCGGTGCACAGGGACGAGCCCATCGACGATGCCCGCGCTATCCGCCCCGACAGCCGGGTGACGACCGAGTACCCGGAACTGACCCGCGAATACTTCGGCAGGCTCGGCATCCCCGTCCGGATCTTTCCCAGTTACGGGGCGTCCGAGGCAAAGGTCCCTGACCTGATGGACGTGGTCGTGGACCTGACCGAGACCGGGTCCACGCTCCGGAAAAACGGCCTCAAGATCATCGGCCAGATCATGGAGTCCTACACCGTCGTGATCGCGAACCGCGAGAGCTTCGAAGACCCGGGCAAAAGGCGGGCGATCGAGGAGATCGTGACCCTCCTGCTCGGGGTCATCGAGGCCCGGCGCCAGGTGCTCCTCTCGATGAACGTGCCCTCGTCGTCCATGGAGAAGGTGGTTGCCGTTCTCCCCGCCCTGAAGAGGCCCACGGTGAGCCGCCTGCACGGGGTCGACTACTACAGCGTCCAGACCGTCGTGCACAAGAAGGACGTCAACACCCTGATCCCGGGCCTCAAGGCTGCCGGGGCAGAAGACATCCTCGAGATCCCGATCACGAAGATCGTGAGGTAAAATGCCCCTTTTTTGAAAAGGGGTCAGAATATTTTTATTTCGCAGAACATTTTTTATTCTTTTTTATTCTCCCCGATGACCAAAAGAGTCCCTTTATGTGCCCGGAAAGGGTGCGGGATATGAAAAAATTTAAATAAGGTCATTGCGCAACACATCACCTGAGGAGGGTGAGCAGGGAGCACAGCGCCCAGGTTCCAGGCACGGGTGCCTCCCCCTCGCCCGGTGAAGTCTTTCTCTCCGACCTCTTTTTGCCGTCCCGGCGTTACCGTGCAGCTCCTGCACCATCCGGCCACGATGCGGGGGAAGGGGGCTGGTTCTCGATCATGGTGGACGGGAGCGGGGATGGCCACAGTATCGCGCTCTTCCCGGGTGAGGAGGTCTTCTTTTCCTACGAGCGGGGTGCCTCCAACAACGATGCCGAGTTCAATGCCGTCATCCTGGCCCTCGAGAACCTCCCGGACCATGCCCGGGCCCGGATCCATACCGACAGCCAGGTCGTGGTCTGGCACCTTGCCGCCGTCTCCCCCCGCCGGCCTGCGACGTATGCCCGCAAGAAGGCCCGCATCCAGGACCTGATCGCCACGAAGGACCTCGAGGTCGAGTTCCGGTGGATCCCCCGCAGGGAGAACCGTGCCGACCGGTTCCTGAAGAACTACATCGCGAGCCTCTGCGGGGCAGGGGGTGCCGAGCCGCTCCACCGCCGCGTCCGCCGGCTCGAGGTCGAGAATCTCCGGCTGAAGGCCCGCCTCGCGAAGGCCATGAAGATGCTCGAGAACCGGCCCGTGGTCATCCGGGACGCGGGCGGGTACGGCATGGTCCCGGAACAACAGTGAGGATGGGACAGGCGGGACTGCTCCTTGCGGGAGAATGCCTCTCCCGCCCGTAAAAGACGCTGATCTCTGCTTTCCGGGACGAACTTGAAAGGTTCAAAGGAAGATTCAGGGCTATCAGAACATCCCCTTCTGCAAGACCCATCCCTGCGGTGGTCGCAAAGGAGGAGATACACAGTGTGCGACTGCTCGTTCAGGAGAGGAAACCAGGCGCTACGGAGGAGCAATTCTGGTTGCCCGCTTCCCATGGGGTGGTCCGGGGAGCCACCCCCCCGCATGACAGGGATCTTCTTTTATTCTCCGGAGTTCCTTTCCGCGTTCTTTAAGGATAACCGGGTTGGTCTGGAAATTCAAAAAAGGTAGTGGGACTGTATCGGTCCTCTTTCATGTGCACTTCAGGGAGATGACCCGAAAACGAGGTCTTCGGACTGTCGGGATCTCTCTTTCCCTTCTGGTCTCTTCTTTCCTCCTTCGTAGCATCTCCCTTTTTTTCCCATTGTGCCCATTCTCCCGCATTCACCGGTTCACAAGGACCTTCACGCCGTATCATCACTTTCCCGGATTTGTCTGATTTCCCGCTCTGTCTCCTGCAGGGAATCACCCGTTGCCATGGCAATGCATATCCGGAGCACCCTGGATGCCTCGATGGAGCGGTCGAACGTGATGCACTGCATGGATTCTTGGTCTTTCCCTTCGTTCGGAAATAATGTTTCCGGGGATACGACGCAAGCTGCCGGGAGGCTTCCGGTCCGGAGGTCTGAACCGCCCCCAAACACAGGGGGGAAAAGCGGGGGATGATCCCTTCGCTCCTTTGCATACCCTGCAGGTATTTCTCTTCTGCACGTCCACCTTCTCTCGATGAATCACGCGGGATTGCCATCCCCTGCCGTCCACCTGGCATCCGGGATGCGGCCGGACCCGCGACGGGGTCTGGTCGCCATGGCAGCGGGGAGGCTCTCCCCTCGCGGGGCAGGGAGGGGGAGGTGATACCCGGTATGCCGCCGGGAACGCGGGACTTACGCACCCCTGGAGAAAAGGCGGACTCTCTGCTGATAGAGATCCCTCTCGATTCCCCCCTCTCCGGGACTGAACAGGAGATTGTCGCGGAAATCGGCCGCACTTGCGGGAAGAACGGATTCTTCTTCGAGGTTGACGGAAGTACCTTTCGTTTCTACGTCCGGTCACTCGACCCCCGGGCATTCAGGAGCACTGTCCTCGATCTCCTCCGCACCCGTGGAGAGCAGGGGGGCGCTTCCCCCCGCCTGCACCGGGTGTTCGGGGACCTGTTCAACCGGATCGACGCGGTGAGGAGCTATGGGATCCGGGGGAAAAAGCGCATCTACGCCACCTACAACCGGGAACGGAAGGTGGCCGGCCGCGAGGACAAGGTGAAGGCACGCGGGTCGTGGTACTATGCACGCGATCACGGGTTCGAAAGGGAGGAGAATGCGCTGCCGGAAGAGTTCCGGAACCGGATTCTGCCCGGCGACAGCGAGGCCGTCTTAAAAGCCCTCCCGTCCCAGTGCGTTGACATCGTCATCACCTCGCCGCCCTACAACTTCGGCCTCGGCTACGACACGACCGCGGACGGCATCGACTGGGAACGGTACTTCGCCAAGCTCTTCGCCGTCTTCGACGAGTGCATCCGCGTGCTGAAGTTCGGGGGGAGGATCATCGTCAACGTCCAGCCGCTCTTTTCCGACTACATCCCGAGCCACCACATCATCTCGCGGTACTTCATGGACCGCCGCCTCATCTGGAAAGGCGAGATCCTCTGGGAGAAGAACAACTACAACTGCAAGTACACCGCCTGGGGGAGCTGGAAGAGCCCGGGCAACCCTTACCTCAAGTACACGTGGGAGTTCCTCGAGGTCTTTGCCAAGGGCGACCTCAAAAAGGAGGGGTCGCCTGAGAGGGCGGATATTTCTGCCGACGAGTTCAAGAAGTGGGTCGTTGCCCGCTGGTCGGTTGCCCCCGAACGGAGGATGAAGGAGTACGGCCACCCGGCCATGTTCCCGGAGGAACTCATCGCCCGGGCACTCAAGCTCTTCAGCTACGAGGGCGACGTCGTCCTCGACCCCTTCGCAGGCACGGGGACGACCTGCGTGGTCGCCAGGAGACTGAACCGCGTGTACCTCGGGATCGACATCTCGGAGAAGTACTGTGCGATCGCGGAACGGCGGTTGCGGGAGATTTTGTAAATGGGGAAAAGGGAGGAGAGCAATGTCGTCGGGGGTTTTGCGGGTGTGCACCTTCCGGCCCGGAACGGTGGATCGTTTCATCCACCTTTTTCTGCGGCACGCTGCACGGGAGCAGGGTCAGGAAAAAGAGAGTATGGGGGGTCCGGTCTGTTCTCTGGCTCCGGAACAGGGGAATCGCCGCACAATGTCTGAAACGAAGACACCCGGGGATCGGTCTTCAGTCAAAGACAGCAAATGTTGCAGGGAAGCAGATCAGGGGATGAACTGCACCCATGAAGTTGGTTGAATACGCTGCCTTCTCCGGAGACACACTCTGGCTGCTTTCCCCAACAGGCTTTTCACGACCTTGCGGGAGGCTCTTCTCCCTCGATGTGCGGAACCGGAGACTGACCGAGCTTCACATACCCTCGTCCGGACGGGTTGAGCGGTTTCTCGTCTTACCGGGCGGCAAAATACTGGTTGCATCATCAGGCAGGGAACTCTGGGAATACTCTTCGGGGAAGATGAAGTTTGTCTCCTCCCTGCCCGCATCACCCTTGCCGGAGTTGTGGGGGAGGTATGGAATCGGAAAAAATTCAACCCTTCGTCAATTGTGGGAATCGGGGATGATAAAAGGGAAGGGTAACCCCGCCGGGGATCGGATTCACCACATGATCCCGTATCGCAGCGGGATTATCATCCTCACCCCGGCCTCTGTCCTTCGCTATGACCTGATGACTGATGCATGGAATGTCGTCTGCCTGCGGCATCTCGTACCCAGGGGTCTCATGATGTCCGCATTCTTTCCGGGTGACGGATATTGCTACCAGGGAACATGGAATGGTGAAGATGGGGGTGATCTGAAGCGAATCAATATCACGACGGGAGCAGTTGAAATCCTCTATAAAGGTACTATCCCGGTGACCTCCCTTGTACAGGATCCATGGCATCCCGGGACCGCACTTTTCAGCACGGGTATGTGGCATACGGGCTGGAACGAGGGCGGGATCTTTCGGGCGACGGGAGACATGGAACCGGTTTTTTCTGGAGAAGCAGTGTTCAGCATGAAATCAGGGAGAGAGAGCATCACCGCAGCAACGCCTGGTGGTGTATTTCGGATATGTCGGGACGGGTCAGCAGAAAGATATGACTACCCCCCATATGAGTCGTATGAGGGAGTGGAACTCATATCAGACCCGCGATTCGGGACACTTGTCCGGACCCATATTTACCAGTCGATGATGGTGTGCGGAGCGGCTGCGATCTTCCCTGAAGGAGAACAGGAACTTTCCCATGTGCTTCGCTCGCTGTCTGAATCAAATAATGATTGAAGATTGCTCCCCCCCCGAGCTCAAGATGCTCTGCCTCTTTTGAAAAAAATTTACACGCGTATTCGCGGAAGTCCGGGGCTCTCTATTTCTGGATCCCTGTACTTTCACGGTGATGCTTCGTGTGACCGGTGTTCCGTCAAAAAAAATAAGAAGCCCTGGCTGAATGGTCATCATGGAAGAGGGTAAAGAGATACTCCCCTGCTTAAATCCAACTGGCTGCTGATACCCTCATCGGAACGCGGACTTTGGCGAGTTTCGGGCTGTCCCCGTGGGGGTTGTGGGAGAGGGACTATACCCTGTTCGTTTCTGCCACCCTCTCAAAATAGCGGGAATCCGGGAGAAAATATCCCCCTCCCCGCTCTTCGTCCCTTCGTCCCTGCTCACTTCCCCTCCCGCACCATCGGGACCGCGTTGCACCCCTCCATCTCCCCGAAGCAGAAGATGAACCGGTCCCGGATCGTCTGCGGCATCTCCTTCTCGCCGATCGGCCTCCACCCGAGCGACCCGTAGAACTGCCGCAGCACGAGCGTCGAGTGGATGTAGATCTTCTCCTTCCCGCAGGCGGCAAGCAGGGCGTCGACGACCCTGCGGGCGAGGCCCTGTCCCCTGTACGCATCGAGGGTGAACACGCAGTCCATCTCCAGTCCGTCGGGGTGGCGGGTGCAGCGGGCTGTCGCGGCAAGCACGCCGTCGACGAATGCACCGAAGATGCGTTCATTTTTCGGGTCGGCCTTCTGGTTCCGGTAGTGGGTCCAGACCTTCTCGGCGAGCGGGAACTCGGCAGGGGTCAGTTCGCGGACGGTGGTGGCGGGCATGGGAAGCAGTCTCCCTGCGGAGAGGTTGGGAAGGAGGAGTTATAAATGCCTTTTTACTTCCGAAATTCCGTAAATGGTGGCATATTTATCGTAGAAGAAAGAGTAAAAGCCGTCGTAATTCTGATAACTGTTCACCAATGATACATTTATATTAATCATAATATCTTAAATTGTTTCAGTGCTGAGGGTGTGCTGATATGTTACACAGGAATGTCCTGTTAGTGTGTGCTTTTGTGATCTGTTTCTTAGGTATGGGACTTGTTACTGCGGATTCCAACCTGACGATACCTGACCGGATCAGAATTGAAACACGCGATGTCACGACTGACATGAGCAAAGAGTGGATCGTTGCGACAGGAACCGACACTATTAAAGTATCGGTATGGGCAGTCAATACGTCACTGGGGTATGAAGTTCCCCTTTCCGGGCTTAAGACAACGTTTGCTCTTTATGATTCAAGCCTGGGAACCATCAACCCCACAGTCGTCTATACCAATGCACAAGGACGTGCTGACTCGATATTTACAACGAAGACAAAGAGTGGTTCGGCAGTTGTGGGAGCTACTGTTTATTACGATAATGGTTCAATGAACAATTATACAACGATCAATATCGACCATAATAATCCCTACTCCCTTGACTGGTTTGATGCACCGGATGAAGACCTTGTCGGAAAAAATGTAACAGTAAAAGTCCACTACCGTGATCAATACAATAACTCTATTGATAACCGTCGTTTTGTTGAATATGTGACATTTTCCGTTACTTCTCCATCCTCTCCCAATCCATCGGAACAGGCAGGATTCTGGAATGGATCTGCATTTGTCCCTTCTCTGACTGCACCGCTTGATTCAGAGGGTGTTGCAACTGTGCTAATGAGGATGGACACTCACCCGGGTACCAATAGAATTACTGTTCACCCCCAGTTCAGTGGAGTATCTGACACAACAATCCAGATAAATGGTATTGCAGATATTGTTCCTGTCGTCATCGAACAGCAGTATTCCTCCTATTCGGTCCCCGATCCCTATCCCAACATACCTGCAGACAATATCAATGTCTTTACAATTCTTTACACCCTCCGTGACCAGTATGGAAACGGGGTGCCTGGCGCACGGTTCTGGATGAATACGACACTGGGTGAAAGCCAGGAACTCGTGACCAATGCCACAGGAAAGGTGAAGATAACCTATGGCCCCAAGACACGGACTGGTCTCATCACAATAACCGCCACAGCCCAGACGCCCATGCCCAACGGTACCTATGCTTCAAATGCGCAGACAGTTGAGGTTATCAGTACAGAACCCGTGCAAATGGTTCTCATGGCAAATCCCCAGCTGCTCCCCAGCTGGGATGTTCCTGCCGAGGAAAAAGCCATGGCGGAGATTAGGGCTGTTGTCATGGATCGCTATGGCAACCCGGTAAAGTATCAACCGGTCACTTTCACCATCGGTCCCTGGAATTACAATTATGCAAGTGGCAATGCTCCAAAATGGTCTGATAGCGAATCTTTGACAATCCAGAGAAATACCTCGACCCTTGGGTATGCTGTTGCAAATTTCCAGCCGGGATTTTTCCCTGGGGAGGGTTATCCTCCGGCACGTGATAACTGTACCATTACCGCACAATGGGCCTCGTATCAACCTCAGACCGCAAAAATCCAGTGGACGAATGTGCCTTTCCTGAGCATTAAGTCCAATGTTTCCCCCAGTGTTGCCGGCTGGAACGATACAGTGACCGTGAATATCAAGGTTGCGGGAGATGGATATGCATTGAGACCCAAACCGGTCGATGTTGTTCTCTTATTGGATACCTCCGGAAGTATGCAATGGGATATTTCTAGGGATGGTGGGTCAAGTAATGAAAGAATTAATGCCGCAAAAAATGCTGCGAAAACATTTATTAGTAATTTCAATCCTTCAAAAGATAAAGTTGGATTAGTCACATTTTCCACCAATGCATCATTGAGACACCACCTGACGACTGATTTCTCCGCGGTTAATTCAACTATTAATGGTCTTTCTGCCAGGGGTTCCACTAATATGCGAGACGCATACAAATTGGGCATTAATGAAATTGCAGCAAATGGCAGGTATGGTTCTGTTAAAGCAGTGATTCTGTTGTCAGATGGAGAATGGAATAATCTTGGTTCACCAGTTGCGCATGGTACAGGGTGGACTTCAAATTCATCTCCAGGGTATTCTTTTAGCGATTCTACCCTCGAACCTGATAACTATCGGTATTATGAGGGACTTGGGGGTACTTTAACGAGAGAAGAAAGTGGTACTAAATGTAGTGATTGTAGAAGGTATGATAAGTGGGGTAATTGTATTGACTGCAGAGCATGGGAACCAACATATAACTGGAAATGTTACGATGGTGAATTCACCAATCAAAACATGTCACGCTATGCAGCTGCTAATAACATCCGCCTTTACAACATTTTCTTTGCCTCAAAACCATCTCAAACAGTCAATGAGACATTAGGGACAATGGCACGTGCAACCGGAGGATTTTATGATTATGCACCGAGTGAACAGAGGCTGAACGAACTCTTCGAAGACATCGCGGGCAGGTTGCAGGAGGAGGCCGGAGTCGGCGTCACCATGAACACTCCTTTCAATGATATCACGATTTCATCCAATACCAGTACCTGGTCCGTGGAAGGAAAGGAGGTCTTTTCATACCTTCCCTATACCGATGAATGGAAATATTGGGACAATTCGAGCAAAACGACCATTTATCGTAACCAGAATAGGGATGATTCATCAAACTGGAGCGCCGGGAATTTAAATTTCACTATTGGAACCATTCTCCTGGACCAGGCATGGGAGATTACGTACCGGCTTAAGGTATTACCCACACCATACAATGTCGGAAAAATTACCCTCTTTGACGAGAATTCAATTATCCGGTTCAGCGATGGAAAACAATGGTACAGCGTCTCCCTGCCGACGACAATCATCACAGGTATCGGAGGCCAGGCAGCAACGCCTGTCGGAAGCGAAGAAGTGGGATATGAGGTTACGAATACAGTTAAACAGAATACTCTCGTTACAAAGACCTTTAACCGTAACTTCAAGGTCAATGGAACGACCTGGAATGGCAACTGGTACAAGAAATGGTATGAAGAATATTTCATCAGTATCCCTGGCTATCTGCCCAAAACAAAAATTGGGGAGCGATATTATAACGAAAACGAGGTTCCCCATGAAGGTTCATTTACCTTTGACCTCAGAAAATACCTGCCACCAGGTGTTACCGATGTCACATACAACTTTTACGTGGAGGGCACGGATGGGGATATCTGGGCAGTGTTCAAGCAGAGGGATGAGCTTAAACGGGATAGAAATAGAATATTTATATTCCTCGAATAAACAAAATCACCCTTTTTTCACCGGGAATTGCCATCTGGTGACATGACGCAGACCCAATTCTTTATATCAAGGTTATTCATTATTTTAATTATCATGCCGGGAAATCGGAGAATGAACCATGAAAATGGTCAGATCTCCATCGATTTCATCATTGGCTTTACAATTTTCATGATTGCGTTTATCTTCGTTGCGACCATGATCTCGGGGCTCCTCATTAATCTTCAATCCCAGAGGATCGACTATGATGCAGTTGCATACCGGACTGGAACTGTACTGGTAGAAGACCCTGGAGAACCTTCTGAATGGAATCTTCTTGATCTCACAAAGGCGGCAGATCGGGATAATCTCAAACGGCTTGGATTGACTGTTGCCCGCAACAGCCCCGGCATACTGAGAGAGAGTAAAATTGAAAAATTTTTTAATCCGGATAGAGGTGGATGCAGTGATCGGTCCCGCCTGTGTTACCCTTCGGATTACTCTCAAAAACTCATTTTTGGGGACTATCCCTATTCATTCAACATAAGCATGAGGGAATTGGGACCTTCGGGAAGAACATGGGCAATTGGAGAGATACCTTCCAATAATAATACGGGATATATCAGACGAGTCGTGAGTATCAAGAAACCCGGGTATGCTGACATATCCCCTGTTCCTGCAGGGTCACAAAACCATATCACAATTAACATGAAGATACAGACACTCTTTTTTCCAGACCCCGTCTCTCCTTCTATCGACCCCGCATACCAGATTGATCTCATTTACGAAGATTTTTGGATCAATTTGACTGGTTTTTCCTCCGGAGTGAACCTTACAAAAAAACCTGAATTATTCGATGGTACGACTCCTGTCACTTATGACGAAAATTATCCGACCCTCAGGGTTTTCATAGATGGCGTAGAAATTCACGAAGGAGATTATCCGGCCCTTTTGACCGATGATTCCAAAATACACTTTGAAGAGGGTTTTTTGAAAAGCAAAGGCTTCCACGAATCGAGCGAACTCGATTTTATCCTGACGTTTGATCAACCAGTGGGTGACGGAATTGCTCTGAATATTGCCGATATTGCAAAACGTTACCCGTTATCAGAAGCTATCATGGAGATCAGGATATGGTAAAAAATTCCGCACAGCTTTATACCATAGAGGGCATTGCTGCGGGGGTTCTCATGATAGTCACCGCATATATTGTTGTTTCAACTTCAACGGTCCTTACTCCCCAGGATATTCACATCATAGACATGCAACTGGAACAGCTGGGCCATGATGCACTTATGGTTATGAATACTCCCAAAGATTACCGGATATCCAGTAACCTCACTGACTGTATCTCACAAAACAATCCTGATTGGTTCAAAAGTAACTTCACCCCACTTGTACGATCACGCGTTTTCCTTCCTGATGACACATTGCATTACAACGTTTCCCTTTATTACCGCGATGGAGACGTTGTGCAAAAAAGGGATTTTGCCGATGACGGTTCCGGTATGCCCTACCTTGGCGAAAAAACTGTGAAAGTGACACAATGGATAAGAATGGACGATGGAGCAAGCATACCCGAATCGAGAAATAAAATTGTCCTCGTCGAGGTGCTGCTATGGCGCAGCTGAATGATGAAGGTCAATGGATCGTCATGATGGGTTTTGTTATCAGCATTCTCATCGTCTTTCTTGCAATTATCGTTGCCGAATCGGCAACAGTGGGGAAAACAACATCGGAGAGCGTTCTTGAATTTCCAAAGACAGATATCCAGGACTTGCGGTCGCTTCTTTTCCAGTTCAGATGGGATAGTGGTCTTCTCGAAAACACTGAATTTAAAAGAGATATCCAGTTGTTGCACCTTGTCAAGAAAAATGCAATAGTTGAATATTCCTCAGATGTTAGCACCAAAAAAATGGAGATCCACTTTTTTAACGGTTTAACATCCTTTAATGAGACATATCTGGAGACTTTCTGATGATTGGTCACGACCATGATACACAGGCTGTCAGCAGCATGCTTGAATATCTCATGATTTCCGGTATTTTGATGGTATTGATGATTATCACAGTCATTACATTCACATCCGGATTAATCGAGCGGCCGGTTGACCAGTTATCGGAATCTGAATTTATCGACATAGGAAATGGAATCAGCACAAGGATTGTTGATCTCTTTGTCATTGCCCCGGTTTCACATTCCGGTCAGGCCATCTCGGGAAATATTACAACGCTCTTTGACATTCCCGATGATATTGCGGGAAGAGAGTATTTTGTAACGGTCACATCCGGGTCTTCCGGTGACCAGATAATTGTCTATCGGGGAAATATTCAAAGGAAGATAACTCTTGCAGGAATCGGTGAGACGTTAGGCGTTGGAGGATCGACATCGGGTCATGGTTTAAACAAAATTATTTATGACTCTTCGGGTTATAAACTCCCCTAGTAAAAAATTGATTGAAATGACAGGCCTTCACTTTTTGATTAATAATAAAGGCGTATCAGAAACTGTCGGTTTCATCATCATTTTCGGGATCGTAATCACAGGGATATCTCTCGTGACCCTGTTGGGCTATCCAGCTCTCCTCAACCAGCAGCAGGAGGCAAATATCCGGAATATGGAAAAAAATTTTATAGTTCTCCAGGTAAACGCCAACAATCTTGCTTATAAGAACCTTCCTTACCAGGAAACCGTTATTCAGGTAACAGATGGAACCCTCACTCTCCTTGATGCAAATTCGGAATATAGAAAAAAGTTTACTATCGCTGACGAAGGAGGCATCATTATTGACAATTTTATCCCGGGAGAACTCCGTTATTTGGCATCGAATAATAACATCATTATTGGATTCCAGAACGGTGCAATAGTAAAATGGCAGGTGGGTGGTTCGACTATGCTTGGAAAACCGCGCTGGTATTATGATTCGGTGACACAATCATTGGTCATTAATCTGATTCAATTAAGGTCAGATTCTCCATCTTCCTTCTCAGGTATCGGGACCGTGACAATGGAAATGACATCGCCTGGTTCACCAACAATCAAAAATTATGACCCCCCGCAGGATATTACAATCACCTATTCTGATACGGAAGGCGACTATATCAGAGCATGGAGGAACTACTTTAATGAATTTAGTTCAACCGGGACAACAACGGTGACAATTCCTGATATTAAAACACTGGTAATCAAAGAATATACAATTAATGTAAAATTTAATTAAAGTCACCCCCCCACCGCAACTCCCATCACCTCTCCCACCCACTCTTCTCCATGGTATTGGAAGGGTCCCTCCGGTTTGACTCGGCAGAAGGTGCCGACGCGTTTATCAGGTACCTGCGGAAGAAGGGCTGCAAGGCTCATAAGAAGACGGTTGCCGTTTTTTTCGATTCGGAGGAGCTGGAAGGAACCATTGACAGTTTCATCGCCTTTTTGGGAGACCTCCTCGGGAGGGAGGACGTGGAAGAGGACAATGGCGGGATGGACGAGGAGGAGGAGGGACGGAGGTGTGACAGGGCCAGCGTGGAAAACCGCCTGGAGAACCTGGAGAAGGCGCGGGCCCGGCTGGAAAACCTCTTTTCGTCATGCGCGGAAGGGGATGTCGCGTTGACGGAGGATGACCTGCACAGGCACGGCGATGACTTCTTCGAGCACATGGCCCGGGCTGTGTTCCCGGTCATGCAGAGGAACCTTGCAGAGAGGGGCATCGACCTGCCGCCCCGGGACGAGACCCGCGATGTTTCGGACGACCAGGTGGAGGAGGCCGGCGTTTTCCTGACGGTGTTCGACATCCTCGATGAAAACGGCCTCCTGGAGAAAGACCGCGAGGGGAAGTACCGGCTTGCCCGGAAGGTCCCGGTGGAGCAGTGCCGGATGAAGATCTCGACTTTCGGCCTTGGCGATTTCGACGACGGCGACCTGGAGCCGTACGGGATCGTGCCCTGCACACGCATCGTGATGGACTCGCAGCACGAGGTGGTCATGGATGGAACGGTTGTCACCGAGTTCTCGGCCGATGACCTCGATGAGGGGTTGGCAGGCCTCGACGCGGATGCAGAAAGCCTCGATGCCTTCTTTTCGGATTTCGAGCTGAAGCGGCTTGCCGTCATTGCCCTCATCGAGGTGGTGGGGGAAGCCGGAAAGATCAGTTTCGAGGACCTGCGGGAACGCCTGACGGAATACGTGCTCCGGTCCGACAAGGTGGAGGCACCGGTGAAAGTGACGATCGGGCAGGATTTCCTCTCCTCGCTCGTTGCAGAGCTGCGCAAACAGGGGTATCTTGCGGGATCGCAGGAGAACATCCGGCTGGCAGGGTAGCCGGGAGCTCTCCGTCGTCACTCACCCGCGAAGAGAAAAATCCGGGGATAAGGGTTATGGGGAGGCTGGCAGGGCCGGCTCCTCTCCTCCCCGGCGGCTGCAGGAGTAAAATGAAGAGGGTGCACGGGGTGCAGGGTTTCCCCCGGGGTGGACCTCACAGGTACCCGTTCCGGCGCAGCCACTCCACCTGCGGCCCGGTATACCGGTAGATGATGTCGCACTTGTCGTCCTGGAAACTCCAGGGGATGACGATGAGGATGTCTCCCTCGCGGATCCAGATCTTCTTCTTGATCTTGCCCTTGATGCGCCCGAGGCGGGTCACACCATCGTAACACTTGACCCGGATATGGTTTGCCCCCATCATCAGTTCAGCCTGGGCAAACATCTCCCTGTTCCGTTTCTGGGGGAGCCTGACACGGATGATCTCTCCTGCCTCGTTCTTCTCCTCGTCGGCCCTCCCCTCGTCGCCCCGTCTTGGGTTCAGCCAATCAACTCCTCGCGGTCCACCAAGAGCCCCCTTTTTTGGGAATGAACATGTACTTTTCAAGGTCGGAGAATATAGAATTTTCCCGATCGGTCTCCGCCCGGCAGTTTTTCCGGGGAACTGCAGGAGGCGGATGGACCGGATGACACTTCAGGAGCCCGGAATGACAGGGGACAGGGATTCGTTACAGGAGAAAGAAGAAGGAATGTTCCATCCAATATTATAAATAACTTGTTATCATATGTAATCACCATGTCCCGTACCCGCAGTGACATGAGCGAGGCGGCAAAGATCATCCGCGACCTCCACAGCCCATACTGGAGCGAGAGGCAGTCTGCCGTGAGGCGGATCGCGGAGATCGGGAGCCCCGAAATCCTGCGGGACCTCCTGCAGGGTCTCCGGGATGAGAAATGGTACATCCGTGAAGCGGCGTCTGCAGGCATCAGGGCACTCGACTGCCCGGACCTCGTGCCGGACCTTGTCGCATGCCTTGAAAACGGTGACGAGATCCTCCGCAACGCGGCAGCACTCGCCCTCGGCAACATCTGCCTGCCCGGGACTGCCAGTGCGCTGGAACGGGTCCTCACCGACCCCGACTGCCGCGTCCGGAAGAGTGCACGGATCTCCCTGGAACGCATCCGGTCTGCACTATCCCGGCAGCAACCGGTGAGCCCCTAGCCAAAAACCCCCCTTTTTCCTGACCGGCATCCCGGTTCGGCTCACCGGCCGGGGAGGATCACAACGAATAAGGCATTTTCCATCAAGATGACTCTTTCCCCCAAGGATGATGCCATGGACTACCGATTCGCCCGCCGGATGACCTGTGCGCCGCCCTCGTTCCTGGACCGGCTCTTTGCCGTCTCGAAAGATCCCCGCATCATCTCCTTTGCCGGGGGACTGCCGGCCACGCGGTTCATCGATGTCGAGGGGATCCGGGAGGCCGCAGCCCGTGTCCTTGCAGAGGACGGGAGGGACGCCCTCCAGTACTCGACCACCGACGGCTACCTCCCCCTCCGCGAGTATATCTCACGCCGGTACAGGCAGCGCCTCGGGCTCGCGATCCCCCCGGAGCAGATACAGATTGTCAACGGCTCGCAGCAGTGCCTCGACCTCGTGGCAAAGATATTCCTCGACCGCGGGGATACGGTCGCGATGGAGCGTCCCGGGTACCTCGGCGCAATAGAGGCATTCTCCCTGTACGAACCGGTCTTTCGCGACGTGGCCCTCGGTCCCTGCGGACCGGATATCGAGGAGTTTTCCCGCGTCATCCGGGACGCCCGCCCCAAGTTCTTCTACGGCATCCCGAACTCGCAGAACCCGTCGGGGCAGACCTACTCCCCGGAGGCACGGCGCGCTGTCGCGGAGGTGATCGGGGACTCGGACACCCTCTTCTACGAGGACGACGCGTTCGGCGAGCTCTTCTTTGACGGCAAACCCCGGCCTCCCGTTGCGGGGCTCGTCCCGGACAAGGCTGTCCTCTCCGGTTCGTTTTCCAAGATCATCGCGCCCGGGATGCGGATCGGGTGGATCTGTGCACCGCCAACCGTTCTCGGGAGGTTCAACTGCGCAAAGCAGGCCGCCGACCTTCACTCGAACTTCCTCTGCCAGAAGATCCTTGCCGCCTACCTGGAAACGCACGACCTCGATGCCCACGTCCGGCGCATCGCCCGCGCCTACGGAGAGAACTGCCGCCTGATGTGCGAGATCCTGGACGACGACTTCCCGCCCGGACTCTCCCACACCGAGCCGGAAGGCGGGATGTTCCTGATGGTCAGCCTCCCTCCCGGCCTCGACTCGCACCGGCTCTTTGAGGAAGGGCTCAGGAAGGGGGTTGCAGTGCTGCCGGGAACACCTTTCTACGCGTGCGGGGGCGGGGAGTCCACCGTCCGGCTCAACTTCTCATGCATGGATGCCGAGCAGATCAGGGAGGGCATGGAGCGGCTTTCCGGGGTCGTCAGGGCACTCCTCCCCTGATCGGGGCACCGGCATCCCCGTCACGGAGGGGGGTTACCTGCCGGGGACCACGGACACGTGACAGGAGACCGGGGAACCCTGCAGTACCCGCAAGCTATACGTGCCTGCTTCCCCACCTATCCTCTTGATGCACCATGGCAGATGACCATCGCGACGAGGGAGGGGCGGGAGAAGTTCCCGCCGGGAAAGGGAAGGAGAAGAGACGCACAAAAAGCCACCTTTATGCAATAGCCATTCTCTGCATTGTCCTTATCGTCATCGCCGCTGCCCTTGTCACCCTCACCGTGCAGGCAGACCTCCCCCCGGAACCCGGGACCACCTATCCCTATACCACCACGTACGCGGTACTCATCCCGGAGGGAAAACCGGTCTCCATCGCGGGAATGGAAATCATCGTCCTCGCCTCGGGCGACGAGATGCTGATGCGGATCGGGGATCGGACCGAGAAGTTCGTTGTCGGGGAGACCAAGACCATCTCGGAGAGGCATGCCGTGTTCCGGACGCTCGGGATCGGCATCTTCTCCACGAACTACCGGATCGGGGCAACCTACAGGGGGAAGAGCGGCGGCCTCGCAGACTTTTACATTGTCATTGCAACGTCCCGGCAGGTCCCCTCCTTCCTCATCGAGAGGGTCCTTCCGCCTTCAATCCAGGCAAGGGCCATCTGACCCCTTTTTGAAACATCCCCGCAACGCAGGACCTCCCTTGTCCCTGTCCCTTCCGCGGGCGGAATGAATGGGGGCCGTTCCTGCACCACGGGGTTCTGCCCCGCGACCTGCACTTCCCGGGAACGGGACATGGGCGGGACCTTTTAAAGGTCTCACCCGTGCCGGGATCGCTCCGGCTGGGGCACCGGCAGCAGGGGGGAATGGTGCCGGTTCCCCGGTCATGAATGCGTGGTGCACGGGGCGCGGGGAGAGGGGACCGCGAAACCCTGCCTTCCGTAGCCATTCCCGGATGCCGGGCATAAGGGGTCCCATCCTTTATGGGGTTCAGGGTTGACCTTTCCGGAGATGTCTCATGCGTGCAGGAGGGTTTCCATGAAGGCAGGGAGGACAAAAACCCCGTTCCGGGCCCTGATCGAGGGTCTCGTCGGACTTATCCTCGTCCTCGTTGCACTCGTCCTTATCAGGTACGTCGCGGACCACACGGCATGGCCGGTTCTCGACGGGTTCGCCGGTGTGCTCCTGGCAAACGCCCCGCTCATCGTGATCTTCTCGGTGCTTTTTACGATCGGAGAGGTCCTTGCCGCGTTTCCTTTTCCCCTCAACCTCGCTTTTCCTGTCTTTAACGCGGTGGGAAGCATGCTGCTCGTCTCCCTCATCCTGAAGGTAATCGCGTTCCTCGACCGTTTCTACGCACTCGGGACAGGGAGTGCCCTGGATATCATCGGGTTCATCCTGCTCCCCCTCACCCTCCTCGTCACGCTCGTTGCCGGATACATGTCCATCTTTGCGCCGTCGGGAAGACCGGCAGCAACGGCAGGGGACAGGAACGATTCGCCCCGCACAGAGCGCGAAGGAGAAGGGTCTCCCTCGTGGGACGAGATCGGGGAAGAGTTCCGGAAGGTCGTCAACGACGCGGTCCGAAAGATCCGGGACGAGATCCGGCAGGAACTCACATAGGGCATACCCTGCCCGGGGAGAGACCGGGCACTCTGCCCCCCTCCCGGCACTGCTCCAGCCGGGTACAATCCCGGACCGATCGCCCGCAGGATCGTCCCCCCTCCCTTCCGGCATTTTCCCGTGCGGGAAATGAGCCGCCCCCTTTTCCTCCACATTTATGTCCCATGAGGTCCAGAGCAGGAATCAATGGGAGATCTGATCGAGGACCCGCTGCTGCGGGACAGGACGTACGTTTTCTCCGACAGGCACGATGCAGGCAGGAGGCTGGGACGTTTCCTCACGTCGCTTCCCTCCATCCGGGACCCTGTCGTCCTTGCCATACCTGCGGGTGGCGTGCCTGCCGGGAGGCTGATCGCAGAAGCACTCGGTGCACCCTTCTCCCTCGCGGTCGCACGAAAGGTCCGCATCCCCGGGACGACCGAGTCAGGGTTCGGGGCCGTGACATGGGACGGGACCGTCCTCATCAACGAACGGCTGCGCTCGGCACTGGGGCTTTCGGACCACGATGTCAGGACCGCGGTTGCAGGGACGCAGGCAAACGTCCGCGAGAGGGTGGCCCGTTTCCTGCAGGGGAGGCAGGTCCCTCCCCTGGAGAAAAAGACCGTGATCCTGACCGACGACGGGCTTGCATCAGGGTTCACGATGCTTGCCGTGGCACGGAGTGTCAGGAAAAGGAACCCGGCCATGATCGTTGTCGCGGTCCCGACCGCCTCCCTCTCTGCTGCAGAACTCGTCCGGCGGGAGGTTGACCTCGTGGTCTGCCTCAACATCAGGACGGGCCGGACATTTGCCGTCGCAGATGCCTACCGCGAGTGGCACGACATGGACGACGCCGAGGTTCTCGCGGAACTGGCAAAGGCATCCTGACGGCACCCCGGTCGCAAAACGGGGCGAGTAACCCGCTCCCTGCGGGGTGAAACGGTGAGCAGGTGCATGCACTCTCCCCTGACGCAGGCACTCCGCGGCATGGCTCTTCTTCCCTTCCCATGGACTGCGACTGCCCGGGCATGGCGGGTCTCCGCATGAAGGATTCGATTGGAAAAGTCGCTTCTACTCTCCCCGGCCCATGTAGGTACAGCTGCCGTTTACCTTTATCCAGTATCCCTTCAGGGGATACACGACCTGCGTATCGCCGTGCGTTCCAGTGTCACCCCGGATAATGACCGGTTCGTACCTCTGCTGCAGGGAATCGTACCCGATCGCCATCTCCCAGTGGTCCTGCATGGACCGGAACGCATCCCCGGCCTGCACGGGCTGGAGCGAGGCTATTCCCACGGAGTTCCAGCCATCGGACAGCGCCTTTGCAGGAGGGGTCCCGGATCCTGCGGGTGCATAGATGAGGGGCACAGATGTGGTGGCACGTGAGTAGACCCAGATTCCCTCCAGCGGCCTGATCCTGTCACCGGACTGCACCTGCGTCCACCTCGCGGTGGCACCCTCGTACAGGAAGAGGGACCGGCCTGCTGTATCGACTCCCGCAAAGACGACCCCGGCAGTATCGAATCCCGTGGCAAGCGTCGCCGGCACCGAGATGAAGTTCCAGCCGGGTCGGAGCGTCAGGACGTGCCCCGTGTAGGTCGGTGTCGGAGTGGGGGTTGCCGTCGGTGTCGGAGTGGGAGTCGCTGTCGGTGTCGGAGTGGGGGTTGCCGTCGGTGTCGGAGTGGGAGTCGCTGTCGGTGTCGGAGTGAGAGTTGCCGTCGGTGTCGGGGTGGGAGTCGCTGTCGGTGTCGGGGTGGGAGTCGCTGTCGGTG
>JGI12104J13512_1000580_pt1 | contig 32640 bp, 32 predicted proteins | sample TerdegcTABiofilm_FD_13512 | JGI IMG/M metagenome (IMG submission 13512)
CTTCAAGGATACCTCCTTCTTGTCATCAGAATGAGGTAATATATCATATATATCAATATGTTACAAGTAATTTCAGGGGAAATTACCGTGCAAAGGTCTTAAAGAAGAAAATCGCTATAGTGTACATGAACGAGTCTCGAGTTAGGGGAGAATAATGAGAGTCTCCTCAGCTTCTAACACGAGTATTAATGCCACAGATATCTGAAGATGAAGACAAAACATGACAACAGCGGACCACGAGCTACCCTTTTGTCGACAGAAGGAACTACCTGCATGTCGACGATGGGCTTATGGCATGTATGGATATAACTGGCCTTAGTGAATGTACTTATCAATCACATACAGTATGCAAATTTTTCTTCTGCAATCTTGTTTTTGAAAACAACTGTAAAATTTGAATGCTGTTCTTGGTTGCCAAGAGTCGTCTGTGATATAATGAAGAAAAGATAGGCGTATTATTAAGGAGTTTTTTCCATGAAAAATGATCCAATACTGTACATAAATTCTGATGATTTCCCCACAGTCCCTCTGGTTTTGGATGGAATATCCTCTCGTTTCATCCGTGAAAATAAAATCATACCTGTTGAGTTGAAAAACAATGTTCTCAAGGTAATTCTTGCAAACCCCGATGACAGAGAAATTATTGAAGCTTTGCGGGCTGCGTCATCTGCTGACGTAGTTGTTTATACCGGCGATAGCCAAACTATAGATGAATATATTTCAAAATTTTATGGCCAGGGTTCTCAAAACATCAATAGGATTATAGAGGACATGGATCAACAAGGGTTTGAATTCGTTCGAGAGGAAGAGGAAGAGGATGTAGGCCATTTGAAGGATCTTGCTTCTGAAGCTCCCATCATTAAGCTTGTTAACCTTCTCATCTCAAGGGCTGTTGAAAGCAGGGCAAGCGATATACATATCGAGCCCTTTGAAGATGAATTGAAGGTCCGGTATAGAATAGATGGAGTGCTCCATGATGTTGAATCTGCCCCAAAAAAACTTCAGGCTGCCGTGGTTTCGAGGATCAAAATAATGGCAAAGCTAAATATTGCCGAACGACGGCTACCCCAGGATGGTCGCATACGGTTGAAATTTGGGGAGCGGGAGATCGATCTCCGTGTTTCCACAATTCCGATTCTTCATGGTGAAAGCGTGGTCATGAGGATTCTCGATAAGGAGAGCATTGTCATTGATCTTGATACATTGGGTTTTTTTCCCGATACCTTGTCAAGCTTTAATAAAATTATCACAAAACCAAACGGTATCTTTCTGGTGACAGGTCCTACAGGAAGCGGAAAGACAACTACTCTGTACGGAGCTCTTGATAAAATCAATTCGCCCGATAAAAAGATTATTACTGTCGAAGATCCTATTGAATATCAATTGAAAGGTGTAAACCAGATTCAGGTTAAAACGCAAATTGGGCTTAATTTTGCTACTACATTGCGGCATATAGTCCGTCAGGACCCTGATATAATAATGATCGGAGAAATACGCGATCTTGAAACAGCTGAAATTGCAATTCAATCGGCCTTGACAGGTCACTTTGTCTTTTCTACCTTACATACGAATGATGCTCCGAGCGCCATAACACGCTTGCTTGATATGGGGGTTGAGAATTTTCTCCTTTCTTCCACGGTAAGAGGTATTCTCGCGCAGAGGCTTTTGAGAAATGTTTGTCCAAAATGCAAAGAGGTAGACCAGACAGGGACTGACCAGGAAGAATTCAAGGCCCTTGGTATTACCGAAGATGTTCTTCTCTATAAAGGAAGGGGTTGCGAGGCCTGCTCGTTTACTGGTTTTTATGGCCGAACAGGAATTTTTGAATTGCTGATAATTGACGACGAGATCCGAAAGCTAATTCTTGCGAATGCTGATGCGAATCAAATAAGGTCTGCAGCAAGAAGGAAGGGAATGCGGACTTTACTAGAGGATGGTGTAAAGAAAATAAAGGCTGGAGTTACGACACTGAGCGAAGTATTCAGAGTAACACAGGAGTCCTAAGTGGCTATTTTTTCATATACAGCAACCACAATGGAGGGCATCATGGTGGAAGGGGTTATAGAAGCCCCGACTCAGGATGTTGCAATTGATAAACTTAAGAATTCAGGCGTTATACCTATCAAAGTGGCCGCACCCAAACAAAGTTTTGGGAAAAGATTGACATGGAGATCATCAAAAACTGATCTCCTTACATTTACAACAGAACTGAGTGTTCTTCTCAATGCCGGTTTACCCCTTGATCGTGCTCTCAATATATTGTCTGAAACATCTGAAAGCAAAGAGATGAAGGGGGTTGTTCAATCCGTTCTTAAGTCAATACGAGAGGGAAGTTCCTTTTCGGAGGCGCTTAAGAAACATCCAAAAATATTCCCAAAGCTTTATGTAAATATGATCAGAGCGGGTGAGGCAGGAGGTGTTCTGGCCACAGTGCTTGATAAGCTGAACGAATTCCTTGAATCGACAAAGGAATTGAAAGACAGTGTTGTCTCTGCCATGATATATCCGACAATACTTGGTATAACTGGCGGTTTTTCGATAATTATTCTGTTGACCTTTGTATTGCCGAAGTTTACTGCAATTTTTTCAGAAATAGGGGGTTCCTTACCCCTCACAACGCACATCCTCCTTGCCGTGAGTAATATCTTCAGGTCCTACTGGTGGGTTGGCCTTATCATATTAATTGTTACTTTTTTGGCATTTAAAGCCTATGTAAGGTCAGAACATGGAAGGTATAAATGGGATATCTTTAAGTTACGAATGATGGAAGATGTGATACGAAAGCTTGAGACTGCCCGTTTTTGCAGGACACTTGGTACCTTACTGAGAAGCGGTGTTTCTGTCATTGCAGCGCTTAACAATTCGAAGGATGTCATCAGCAACCAGGTTATTGCTTCACAAATCGATGCTGTTTTAAAGGGCGTAAAAGAAGGTAAAGGTATTGCCGGTCCTCTATCAGAAGCCAAGGTGTTGCCACCTCTTGCCCTTTCTATGATGAAGGTTGGAGAAGAAACAGGGCAATTAGATTCAATGCTTATTAAAGTTGCAAACGCGTATGAAAAAAGCCTGCGGGAAGCCGTAAAAAGGTTTATGGGTATCCTTGAACCGGCAATCATCCTTGGTATGGGGCTTATAATCGGCTTCATTGTGATATCGATGCTTGTCGCAATTTTTAGCATAACAGATTTGCCTTTCTAAAATTACCGGTGGGGGTTTTCGAATTCCTCGAAAGATATTGTGCAGCACCAAAGATTTGAAAGAGAGCGATCACAGAGGATTCACACTTCTCGAGCTCATTATTGTTATCGTCATTATTGTTCTCGTTCTTGGTATGTCGACACTTTTTTTTGCCAGTACAATCCCTGCTGCAAAATTACATGGTTTAAGTAGAGAAATATCTTCAATACTCAAACAAGCACGAATAACTGCACAAAATAAAGGCGAGAAGCAGACCGTAATTATTGACCTTGATTCAAGGACCTATGGTATAGAAGGAAAAGACGCAAAAAACATTCCTCCTGAGATTTTTACGAGAGTAATAGACCCGTTTTCCGGTACAGTTAGCCAAGGTAAATATTCTTTCATCTTCCATGAAACAGGGGGTATTGAAGGCGGAACAATTCTTTTGACTTACAACAAGAAAACACTGTCTATAGAGACAGATCCGATAGTGGGATCAATAGTGGTGAAACAGTGAGTCAAAAGAAATAAAAAGTTAAAGGGAATAAGGGAAAAGGTTGGACTGAAGGAAATGATTAGATCGTAAACTTACACGCAACTCAGCGATAAAGCTGCAAAAAGGAATATACCTTGGAGAAGAATAAAATTTGCTATATGTTGACTTCACAAAAAGGATTCACGCTCCTTGAAATACTTGTTGCCCTGGCGATTTTAGCAGCTGCTGTTACCATTATGTTTCAGCTTTTCTCGGCCAGCCTGAGAAATATTGCAGCCTCTGAAGATATAGTGGCTGCATCTCTAAGGGCAGAGACTAAAATGAGGGAGGTACTTGGCAAAGAAGAGCTTTCGCCGGATTCTTGGACCGAAGATACAAATGATGGGTATAAATGTGCGGTAAACATTACTGAGGCTCTTCAGCAAAAAACTGATAGTCTTCCCATGCAATTATTACAGATTGATCTTGTGCTAACGTGGATCAAAAACTCAAAGGAACGTTCACTTCACTTGAAAACGTATAAAACGGTAAACAGGTAAGGAGACAATGACACTGCGAGAAAGAGAAAGATTAGAGGGCGAAAGTGGATTTACTCTCCTGGAACTCATTATCTCCATTACCTTAGTTGCCATCATTGTGCTAATAGTAGCTGGCGCAGCGAGTCTGGGTTACAGGTCGTTCAATTCAGGAGAAAGAAAACTAAACGCTCTTGAAAGACTGAGGTCATCTCTGACCATTCTTGATGCACAGGTCCAGTCAGGAGTGCCGTTGACATTGGAGGATGGAGGTGTTAAACAATACTATTTTGTTGGTGAACAAGAGTCGCTAAAGTTTTCGACGAATTATTCAATCTGGGGCGGCCAGAGAGGCTATGTTATCGTCAATTACAGAGTAGAAAGAGATGATAAAGGAAAGAGGACATTATTTGCATCAGAATACAAAGTAGGAATGGAGACTCAGAAAGAGACAAAACTTCTCGAAGGTTTTGATGAAATTACGTTTGATTATTTTCGGCAAGATGCCACTGAAGAAGAAGGCGAGTGGATCACACAATGGGTCGACGAGGAAATGATGCCCACAAAAATACGGTTAAACCTTGTACGGGGAAGAAGCGCATTCTCATATATAATGCCAGTAAGGGTTGGTGGAACAATCGGGGAAATTGAGGAATCTGATTGATGTTTATGTCTTTTCATAGGACAGGGTTCAAGATGTCGGTGAAAATACACAAAAAGAGTAGCCTGACAACAACGTGTTTCTCCTCGAAAAGAGGGCTGGCTTTGATCATGGTGCTTTGGATTCTCACTGTTCTCAGCGTCTTAGCGCTTTCCTTTGCATTTATGGCTCGGACGGAAGTCTACTCAACGATCACTTTTCGTGATGGGATTGAAAACAAGCTTCTCGCTGAAGCAGGTATTGAAAGAGGTATTGTAGAGCTCTTTTATCGAAGCGCGAATAAGAACCAGACGAGCGCTGTTGAAGGAAGTGAAATAGTACGTATTGACGGCAGATATAACGAAGGAGAGTTTGGTGAAGACAAATACTCCTTCAGTATTGCAGATGAGTCAGGAAAAATCAATATTAACGCCCTGACTGATGCCAACGCTATCGTTCTCAATAACCTAATGGTCAACTTGGGGATTCCTGGAGAGACAGCAAATATAATCGTTGATTCCATCCTTGACTGGAAAGACGAAGATAATCTCCGGAGGCTGAACGGAGCAGAAGATTCATACTACGAATCGCTTCCTGTTCCGTATAAGGCGAAAAACGGCAATTTGGATACCTTGGAAGAGTTGCTTCTTATCCGTGGTGTAACACCGGAAATACTGTTTGGTGAGAAGAATCGTCCAGGTCTTATTAATTATCTTACGGTTTATTCAAAGGGTTTTGCCATCAATCTGAATGCTGCTCCGAAAGAGGTTATCGCGGCCCTCCCCAACATGACATCCTCAATGGCTGATAAAATTATTGAATTCAGGGAATCTGCAGAGTTAAGAGGGCAACAAGATGCCATAGCAATCATTGGTGATGTTTTCAGAACGCTCGGACCGTATATCAGCTTTTCTGAGTCAAATATATATACCGTTGAAGGAAGGGGAATGAAAAAAAGCAATGTGAGGTGGTATGCTATACGGGCCGTTCTGGCGGTTGAGAGCAATAACCAATATCGCTACCTCTACTATAAAAGCCCGTCGGATGTGCGAAAATGATAAGCACAGTCAGCATCGAAAAATTTAGAAACAAACTTGCCGATTCCATGATAAAGGCGCAAGACCTTTGGGAACCTTTTTGGAAAAAGTTAACCTATAATCTTGCTGAAGGTATTTTGTCACCCGTAAAAGTTCTTTCTATTTCTCTTGAGAAAGGCGGTCTTGCCGTTGTTTATGGATCACGGTTCATGTCAAAAATTAAGATTCGAGGCTCACGGTTTTACGGAGCAGAAGAAGGAAAATATTTTCAACCCGACCGTTTTGCTAAAACAGTCAGTCTGGCTATAGACGAGTTGAAAGCAAAGAAGGCTGAAGCTACATTGAGCGTTCCAAGGGAGTGGGTTGTGATAAGGATAGTTGAACTTCCATCTACCGTTAAGGAGAATCTTGCATCTGTTATTTCGTACGAACTTGATCGGCTAACCCCTCTCAGCGCAGATGATTCACTGTACGACTTCAAAATACTCAGTGAAAGAGATGGAAGGCTGACCATTATGATATGGGCGACGAGGCTTTCTGTTGTGAATCCGTATATTAATGCTCTCAGAAGAGAATCTATTGTTGTTAAAAGAGTTACTGTTGGGCTTTCGAACCTCAGCAATCTTTCGCTATACGTAAAGAAAGACCCCGCCCAGATTTTTCTTGTTTATAATCGTTATGGATATCAGGGAGGTTTTGTCGTAAACGGAAATCTTATTGCCACCGCCGGCGGTTTTTTTAATGATGAAAATACGGTTTTAAAGACAGAAAAGATAGCCGCCGATGTCAATACATTGATTGAGAAGGCACATGAGCGTGGGGTAGAACCAAAGATTCTTATATATCCTGAAAGTAGAAAGCTGATTCCATTAGATGATCAGTTTCCTTTTCCTGTCGAGATAATAAAGACCGTGGAATTGCAGGAAAAATTTAATGCGAATCAAGGAGACATGCTTTTTAGCGCCACAGGTGGATTGCTTGAGTCGCTATGGGATAAATCAAATCCCCTGAACCTTCTCGGTAAAGGTTTACAAGTCACAAAAAAGACTCCATTTACGATCACGATTATACTCCTCTTGATTATTGCTGGTTTACTAGGCATATATATGATGGTTCCTCTTCAGAGGGCAGAAAAGACCCTTCAGGAGATTGAAAGACAAATCAATATGAGAAAAGAGGAGGTCCGGAAGGTAGAATCAATAAAAAAAGAAATTGATAGTCTAATCAGCGATGTTGAAACAATTAAAAGTTTCAAAGAAGCCAAGCCAATGACGCTTTTTCTTTTGAAGGAACTAACAACTATACTTCCAAAGACCGTATGGCTGACACGAATACGAATTACCGATTCTTCTGCAGATATAGAGGGTTATGCTAATTCTGCAACAGAGATTATTTCAAAGCTTGAAGCATCAAGCCATTTCAGGAAGGTGGAATTTGCATCGCCAACTATACGTGACACTCGGCTTAATGCGGACAGGTTTGTTATCAAGATGGAGCTGGAAGGTATCCAAAAAACAGAGAGTGAAAGCGTGAAAGATGGAAAAAAGAAATAGAATACTTATCGGTGCCATACCTCTCATGATAATCCTGCTGGGATTCATCGGATATGATTATGGCTATCTTAAGATAAGGGCCGAATTAAGCTCGATTAACGAAAGAGTAGCCCTCAGAACAAAAACCCTTACGAAATACGTTACGTTGATTGCAGAAAAGCCACAATTAGAGAAAAAATTAATCAGCCTCAAAGAAAGACGAAAAATAGATGATTCAAAGCTTGTTGAGGGACAGACGCTTTCTCTCTCGGCTGCAACACTTCAGGAAAACGTGAAAACAATCATAACCGGCAGGGGTGGAACTATCTCGAGTGAGCGTGTCGAGAAACCAGAAGATCTTGGTGGGTTCAAGGTTATTACCATAAGTATTGATTCAGTGCTACCGGACACAAGAGTATTAAGTGATATACTCTACGCAATAGAAACACGAACCCCTTATTTAGTAATAAAGGAGGTTGATGCACGGGTGAGAAATTTCAGAGAGCCGAGGGAATTGATGGTTAAATTGAAGGTTTCTGCTTTAACCGTTGGAAAATAGCATGAAATTTGTTCGATATATTCTAAACAGCGTAAACCCACTGAACATTATTCTTATTGCAAGCGCCGTGATCATAGGGCTTGCTGCTCTCACACCATATTTTTATCCACAGGTTTTTCTTAAACTTCCGGTGGTAAAACCCCCTCCGATTGAAGAGGATAAACAGCCTGAAACGGTTGCCGTGAGTCCATCTCTTTCTGATTACATGATTATTGCGGAGCAAAATCTTTTTCATCCTGATCGTAAGATACCACTTGAAAAAAAGGAAGCGCAACAGATACCTAAGCCTGAGTTGATTCTCTATGGAACGCTTATAACTGAAGGAATGTCTGTTGCTTATGTTGAGGACAAGAAAAACCCAAAAACAAGTCCGGGGCGTGGGAAAAGGCAAACAGTTATGAAAAAGGGCGATGCTGTGAGCGGTTTTGTATTAAGAGAAATCGAGAAAGACAAGATAGTTCTGGTACGGGGCGATGAAACAATGGTCGTATACCTGAACCAAGGTGATAAGCCAAGGATGAGTGATGTACCCGGTGTCGTTTCTGCCGGTGGAAAACCGATAACGACTCCTGTGCCGGTTGCTAAACCAGTCCAACCAACCGCCGTCCCTGCAAAACCTGGGTCAACCCAGCCCGTACCTGCTGTTACCCCACAGCCTTCTGCACGGCGCATTCTTTCTCCGCCTGCACCTGGAGGGTCAAGGCGCCCGCAGATCCCTGGCGCCGGTGGTGCCACTGAGTCACCGAAATAGAATTCGCATAATGTAAGGTATCAGCGGATCTCTATGAATTTTGGGGGTTTTTAAGGAAACGATGAGTATTTTTTTGCTTAAACAAGAAAGAGTCTGGGTTATTCGGATGATCCCTTATTGATCTGAGGCTGTATGTTGCTGTCTGGCTGAATTTGGGAACCGTTCTTCATGCCATGTTTCTTCGTTCCTAAAAGCTCCTGCGTTGTTATTTTCCCTTTTCCGGATCTGGTCATTCTGTCAACATAATCGTTTGTCATGTCTTTTGCATCGCTTTGATTCTTGATTACGCGGGGCGTAAGGAGAATAATGTATTCTTGACGTGTTTCATTGTCAGTGGTATTCCCAAAGAGATAGCCAAGGAGAGGAATTTTAGACAGCAATGGAACTCCAGATCTTGATTTATCGGTATCTTCCCTTATAAGTCCACCTATAATAATCGTCTCTCCGTCCTTCACCACAACATTTGTTGTTGCCTCAGCTTTGTTAAGGATTATCGTTGTTTCGTTGAGGCCAAGTTCAATAGTACTGTACGTTGAGACCTCCTGAGCAAGATCAAGAGCGACAAGACCACTCTCATTTACCTGAGGAGTAACCTTTAAAATAATTCCAATATCTTTATATTGAATTGTACTTGTACGACTGGATGTCACCGTGGTGTCATATGATGTTGAGGTCACGATTGGCACTTGCTGACCAACCTGAATCCGTGCTTCTCGATTATCTGTTACAAGGATATGTGGAGCTGCAATAACCTTTGCCCTTGACTGAGTTGCAAGAGCATCTATGATGGCTCGATAATCATCACCGACAGTCCCTACAAAAGTGAATCCTGAGGTTGGAAGGGATTTTGCGTTTAACTTACCAGTGTTCAAGCCGAGAGTTCCCTTCATTACCGAATCCCCGCTGATCTTAAATTGGGTTTTGAAAGCATAAGATAAACCAAGGCTTAAATTATCGGTAAGGTTGACTTGTGCAACTATGCCTTCGATCATTACTTGCCGAGGTTGAACATCTATTTTGTCTATCGTTTCTTTAATTAACTTATAGTCCTCTGGGGTTGCAAGGATTATGACCGAATTTAGTATCTCATCGGCAAAGATGCGAGTAATATCTGAAACAAGAGTTTCCCCGGCACCTGTCGTTGGTGGCTTAGTTGGTTGTGGCTGGGGAACAGGCGGTTGCGCTGGTTGCTGAGTTGGCGATCGTGGTGTTGTACTTGTCGGTGTTGTTGTTGTGGTGTGTGGTCGTTCTGTCGTTGTCAGTGGTTTAGCCCCAAGAAAAATCTGCTGCAATAGATTTGCCACATTCTTGGCCTTTCCATTTTGTACTGCGTAGACATAAACCTGGGCCTGTTTTTTCTTTTGCTGTTCATTATCAAATGTGGCGAGGAACTGGAGTATTCTTTTCACGCTTGCATCGGTATCGACAATAATGATCTGATTTGTCTTTGGGACATCTATGACCACAGCATTTACAGAGAGAAATGGCGTTATGAGTTTGATTACTTCAGAAGATTGGAGGAAAAGAATAGGTACTACCTGAACAAGAGATTTTCCGGACGAGGGAATTTTTTCTGGGTCTCTTCCAAAGCCAACTGCTGCTGGCTCGCGAGCGACCTCACTGATTGGAACAATTCTATAAAGACCGCCATCCTCAACAACACCAATTCCATTGATTCTAAGAATGGTCTCCATGATGGGTAAAACCTGATCGTTCGGTATGGGCGCAACAGATCTGAACGTTACGCGGCCCTTTACCCTTGGGTCAACGATATAATTGACACGTAACACATCTCCAAAAATTGTTTGAATCACCTGATATACATCTGCATCGTCGAAATTGAGGCTTATTGAACCTTTTGACGATACTGGTCTTGCAGGAACTGTTGGTTGTGGACGTACCTGTTGCTGTGCATTTTGTGGTTGAACGGGTACGGGTCTGTCTGTGGGAGGTTGAGAAGGTACGGCGGGGGCGGGAGATGGAGGCTGGGGTTGTTGAACCGGAGGCTGTGGTGAAGCCTGCTTGGGAGGCATTTGCGCAGGTGGTTGAGGAGAAGGTTTTGGTACAGGTTTTTGCGACGGAGCAGATATTGTTTTAGAACCTGTCTTTGGGGGCTGAATATCATCGTCTTCATCGTCTTCATCATCGTCGTCATCATCATCGTTTACAGAGGTTTTTGATTGGATGGCGCTTTTTCTTGAAGGAGGGCTTGATTTCGTTTGGGTGGCTTGGGGCAGTGGTGCTTGTTTCTGTCCGAGAAGTTTTGGTGCCTGAGCGAGTAATAAATGCTCTCCTTGTGACGTGTTTTTTACGGCATTACCTTGGTACGTATTTGCGAATGAAAAAGAGAGTATTGCGGCGATGAATAGAATTACTCCAAAAAACAGCACTAATGTATTTCTTGATGATATGGTCATTCCCAGCTTAGGACGTCCTTGTCCTCGCCATCCCCCCCCTGAGTCCCATCTCTTCCATATGAATAAAGATCATATTCCCCGTGAGAGCCTGGCGATTGGAAATGATAGGGCTTGCCCCAGGGATCGTTCGGGAGCCCTTTTGTCAGGTACGGGCCTTCCCAGTTTTCAACTCCTGGGTTTGTAACGAGCGCATTCAAGCCTTCCTGCGTGGTTGGATATCGTCCAACGTCAAGCCTGAACTGATCAAGTGCTTGGCCAAGTAAAGCAATCTGGGCCTTGGCTGCAGCCTGTTTTCCCTTACCAAGTTTGGGAAAGAGCCTCGGTCCTACGAGGGCAGCGAGTAAACCGACGATTACCATGACTACGAGAAGCTCAATAAGGGTAAAACCTCTCCTATCTTTTCTGATGAGCTTATTCATAGTCGTGTAACCTCCTTTAGGCCTATGTAATTATACTGAATAGAATGAAATTGGTCAAATAATTATATCGACCCTGCCGAAATACCAAAACTAAATGACGTATAATACCAATAAAATGCCACTATAAACCTGGGTTACGAAATCCCGTGTTTCTTTTTCAGGAATTCCATGCCAGTCATTGGATAGAGGGCATAAATGAGGATATCTCCGATATCTTCTGAGATTCCTTTGAGTGCGTCACGGGCCTTTGGAAGTTCAGGTTCCAAAATATCGCCCGGTCTCACGTCGATTGGGATTTCACCGCGTTCATAACCCTTGAGGGCTTTTTTCTGGATCTCAGGGTCAACAGGTGCTGGCGGGCGGCCGTAAAGACCATAAAAATAATCTTTCACTTCGTTCGAGATCATCTTGTACCGTCCTCTCAGGACATTAAAAACTGCTTGAACACCGACAATCTGGCTCGTTGGAGTTACCAGTGGTGGAAAGCCAAGCTCCATTCTTGTCTTTGGAACCTCTTCAAATACATCTTTTAACCTATGTAACGCTTTAACTTGTTTGAGCTGACTCACAAGGTTGCTGATCATGCCACCCGGGATTTGGTGCATCAAAACACCGATGTCAATTACAGAAAATCGTGTGGTATCCGCAAAAGAGATGTATTTCGGGATTATGCTTTCGAGGTAATCATCAATTTCTGCTATGGCCTTCAGATCGAAATTGATTTGATGGGCAGTTTCTTTCAAGGTAGCGATAAACGGTTCGATCGCCGGATGGGATGATCTGTGTGAAAATGGTGCAAGGCATGTGTCGATACCGTCTACACCGGCTTCAATGGCTTTGAGCAAAGACATAGAAGCCATTCCGCTTGTATAGTGCGTATGCAAATGAATTGGAATTTGAATATTTGCTTTAAGGGCTGTAATAAGCGTGTATGCATCGTACGGGGAAATGATGCCAGACATGTCCTTAATACAAAGCGAGTCAGCTCCCATTTCCTCAATGATCTTAGCCTTTTTTATGTAGTAATCGATATTGAAAATCGGTCCGCCGAGTTTTTTTTCTTTGAGTGTAAGAGAATACGAAATAGCTCCCTGAATATGTTTTTTGTTCTTTTTAATAGCGTTGAATGATGTTAAAAAGTTGCGTTCATCATTCAAGGCATCAAACACCCTGAAAATATCAATACCGACCTCTGAAGCCTTTGTGATAAAGGCATCAACCACATCATCGGCATAGTTCCTGTATCCCACGAGGTTTTGTCCTCGTAATAACATTTGGAGTTTTGTATTGGGCATTCTTTCTTTTAGTAATCTTACCCTGTCCCATGGATCTTCATTAAGGAACCTGGTCATTACATCGAACGTTGCTCCACCCCACACTTCTGCAGAATAAAAACCGATGGCATCCATCTTATTTGCAATAGGGAGCATGTCATCAGTTTTCATTCTTGTTGCAAAAAGTGATTGATGTCCATCGCGGAGGGTAAGGTCTGTGATTCGCAATTCATTTTGATTTGTCATAGTATTCAGAGTGTGGGTGTGATTTGGTACCATGGCCGTATTGAAAAAGCAATGGAATTTTTTTTGTTAGTCTGCTATTTTATAGGCACGGGATGTAGCTCAGTATGGTGGAGCACAGCGTTCGGGACGCTGGGGCCGCTGGTTCAAGTCCAGTCATCCCGATTTTACTATTTTCTGGGACTCACGTCGTCCCCTCACCCGGCAAAGCCGTGTGAGCCTCCCCTTCGCACCCAAGAATGGGTTAGTTATATCAGAATTGCCTGCCATAGATTTTTTGCTACCACTTCCGTTCTCACTTCTTGTATGTGAATTTATCCCCGGGACTCACGTCGTCCCCTCACCCGGCAAAGCCGTGTGAGCCTCCCCTTCGCACCCAAGAATGGGTTAGTTATATCAGAATTGCCTGCCATAGATCTTTTGCTACCACCTCCGTTCTCACTTCTTGTATGTGAATTTATCCCCGGGACTCACGTCGTCCCCTCACCCGGCAAAGCCGTGTGAGCCTCAACTGACATTTATATTGTTCATCTTCATTTTTTCTATTCAGCACCTCGAGTATAATTTATATTAAACAAGGTTGGTTCAATGCAATGAAGAATATGATAAAAAAGTTTTGTTTTTTGAATGAACCGGAATCATTATTGTTAGAGGGGGAGACGTGATGAAAATATTGAATACCAAAATTAGTATCAGTACAAAAGGAAATGAGGACTTTGTTAATATTACACCTCAGTTGCAGGATATATACAATGCTTCTGGCCTCAATGATGGTATCATAACTGTTTTTGTCTCAGGTTCAACTGCGGGTATAACAACATTTGAATATGAGCCTGGATTGATAAAAGATTTAAAAGTGTTTTACGATAAGATGGCACCCTCGAACGTCAAATATCATCATGACGAAACATGGGGCGATGCAAATGGGTTTAGTCATGTAAGGGCAACGTTTACCGGGCCATCTATGGTGATACCATTCGAAAAGGGCAAACTTTTATTGGGAACGTGGCAACAGGTTGTACTTATGGAATTTGATAATAGACCACGACGAAGGGATATAGTGGTGCAATTGATGGGGGAATAAAAAAGCAGGCCAGAGGCAATAGGCGATAGGTTATGACAAATGTAACAGTTAATAGGCTTCTTTGTTTTTTTCTATTGCCTCGTGCCCATAACCTATAACCTGCATTATTTATAAAACACTGCTCCTGCGAAGCTGACCGATGATTTACCGTCAGTCCATTGATCATAGCCTGCAATTTCTGCAGTACATTCCCCAACTAAGCGCAAAAGAAAATAGATAGGAGTGAGGCCACAAATTCTCCGCGCATCTTTTTCTCGTTTAATACTGTCAAAGAAAGAATGCGCATTCACTGCTTTGATGCAGGAAAGTATCTCCTCGTCCATGGTTTTTGAGCGGGCGAGGGTAAACGGATCCAATGCATAAGAATCTCCGAATTGGGCACCGATATGTGCAAGGTCAGCCCCCGCTATTATTATGTAGGGTTTGCCATACTCGTTTAATACTTTCAGAAGATTATCTGTGAGTTCTGAAAGCATATCATCGTGAATATCTTTAGCTCCTTCAATGTATTCATGCATTGATCCAGTGAGGATAGGCAGTATTTCAAAGTCGGCAAGCATATTAAATTGAATGAGGGGAATTTGAAGTTCAATCGAGTGTTCTTTTCTGTGAGGCCATTCACCGATATAATCCTTAAGTACACTATTTTTTGAGATTAAATACCGAAGTTCCTGCTTAACGGGAACGATATCCAGAGGCGTTTCAAAGTCTTTTAGTGATATGTTCCAGATCTTTTCTGTCATAGAATGGCACGTGCCCAAAATAACGACAAGGGGTTTGTTTGAATGCTTTACGTAAGGATAAATTTGTCGGTATACATTGATGCCTCTCGTGTAATCGATGTGAGGGGCAAGAATTGCGGTTACGTCTCCAGAGACTTTCTTTTCAGGAGTACCTTTGAACATTTCATCAAGAGCCATAAGCAAATCCATTCTATTCGCTGGATAGCTCCTTCCTGCAAGGGCAGGTTTTCTTACAGGTGAATTCTCATATTCCATTTTTAAATGGGCAAGCCTGGATTCATAGGTTTGGTTAAGCAGAAGGCAATTTTGATCCATGGCAGAAACAATCTCTTCAAGGCGTTCCATATACAAGAGCTCACCGAACATCCTCATGTATTCGGTCTGAATATCACGGAGAGAACGAGATCCATCCATGAGTGAGATGATGAAGAGGATATCCTTCGAAACGATGAGAGAATTTTCCATGATTCCTTCAACGTCATGGAGGAGGACCATTTCTTTTCCTTCATTTACAAAAGGATGTGCATCAATCCATCGTACTCTCGGGTAATCCATAGTATCGTTATACCATAAAGGCAAAACTCAAGGGAAGTCAAGTGGCCGGATCAAATTTGGAACTCGAATTAGTAAACCGGTTTCGACAATAAAAACGATTGACATATAATTATCTGCTTTATATGATTAAAGAAAACAAGTAAAAAGAGGGGGATTATGAAAAGACACTACGCGTGGGTTATAGCGTTCACGGGAACCCTTGTTACAATTCTGGCCCATGGATTCGGGCGCATGTCCTATTCGGTGATTCTTCCTTCTATGAAGGAGGGGTTGGCGCTCAATTACACGCAACTTGGTTCTATTGCCACCGGAAATTTTATTGGATACCTTTCGCTCGCAATTATTGGAGGTTTTCTTGCCGCACGGTTCGGCGTGAGAAGGGTTGTTTTCGTTTCCCTCATAGTTATTGGAATAAGTCTTTTTCTGACAGGTTTTTCACAATCTTTCCTTTTTGCTTTTTTTATGAGGCTTATTTCAGGGCTTGGCAATGGCGGTAGTTATGTACCCATTATGGCGTTACCAGCAGCTTGGTTTGTTATGAGAAAAAGGGGTTTAGCAACAGGGATTGTATCAGGCGGGATAGGGACGGGGCTCTTCATTTCTGGCATCATTCTGCCCCCTATTATTTCTGCATTCGAGAAAGATGGTTGGAGATATGCCTGGTTTGTGCTGGGAATCGCAGTATTTATTTTAGCATTTGTATGTTTTGCGTTTCTCAGAAATACACCACAAGAAATGGGTCTGACCATGTATGGTGGTCAGGAAGAACAGAAGAGCGGGCCTAAAGTCACTCTTTTCTCGGCATTCAGGGATGTAGTTGTTGAGCCCGAGATATGGAAACTTGGATGTGTCTATTTCATGTATGGTTTCTCGTACATTATTTATCTTACATTTTTCATGGCCTATCTTACGAAGGAAATAGGAATTTCTTCTATTGCAGCAGGGAGAATATTCGCATTTCTTGGAATTATCAGCATTTTTTGTGGTGTTATCTATGGATGGATTTCAGACATACTTGGACGGAAGTATGGCTCCATGATCGCATATATTAACCTTGCCATCTCTTATATGATCTTTTTTTTGTGGAAGGACACCGCAGGCTTCTATGTATCAGCATTTGTTTTCGGCATTGCTGCTTTTTCAATACCAACAATCATGGCGGCTGCATCAGGTGATGCTGTAGGTGGACGTCTTGCACCAGCGGGTCTTGGATTTATTACTCTTTTCTTTGGCATTGGACAGGCTTTAGGTCCATTTATCGGCGGCTGGCTTAAAGATGTGACCGGCACATTCACCCATGCATTTGCGTTGTCTGCAGCAGTTTCATTGTTGGGCGCTGCCGGATCATTAATCTTGAGAAAAAAGACGTAAGAAATCTTGTTTCCTTGGTTAAATCCACGATGGCAAGAGGGCTTCGTGTCTGTAATTGAAAATCATTCAAAGTTTTTCTGACGGTGCGTATTCAACATTATTGATTTGCGAGGTTTCCCATGACGAAGAATGGAACAACATTTACTGTCCATGACATGCCGAAACAAGAGCGTCCGCGGGAGCGTCTCCGGCGGTTAGGACCTGATGCTCTCTCCTCCCAGGAACTTCTTGCCCTGATAATTGGCAGAGGAATAGCAAAGAAATCGGTTCTTGATATTGCGCATGAGCTTATGCGAACGTTCGGCAGCGTTCATGGCATGAGCAAGGCTACTTTAGAAGAATTATCGGCGATAAAGGGAATCGGGATTGCCAAGGCAGCTCAGATTAAAGCTGCCTTTGAACTTGCAAATAGAAAGGATCTCGAGATTGACTTGTCTCCATTTACCGTCAATTCTCCTCAGACACTAGTCAAGGCAATACGCGCGACGATTCAGGATAAGGCAAAGGAACACTTCAAGCTGGTCCTTCTCAATACACGAAACAGAGTAATAGGCATTGTTCCAATCTCTGTCGGCACATTGAATGCAAGCTTGGTGCATCCACGAGAGGTTTTCAAGGAAGCAATTCATGGAAATGCCGCATCTGTAATTCTTGTGCACAATCATCCTTCCAACGACCCCGAGCCATCAGATGAGGATATACGGCTTACCCGTCGCATGATCGAGGTAGGTCATATCATGGGTATTGAGGTCTTGGACCACATCATTATTACTAAGAATGATTTCTTAAGTCTGAAAGCAAGAGGGCTGTGGTAAGGTTAAGCAGGAACTCCAAAACTGTTCGTATCCATATTTTTTCGAAGTATTTCTCAATCAAAACTAATCAGATCTGCAGCGCGTTCAGCGAACCGAATTTTCTAAGGTAAACCTTGACTTACACTGCTGTTCCCATTATAATAATAGACTTTTTACGGGGGTATACCTTGAGAGATAAATATTGCGGAAGAGTTACAAAAGATGATATTGGGAACACGTTGACGTTATGCGGCTGGATTTTCAGAAGGCGGGATCACGGAGGACTTATTTTTGTCGATTTACGGGATGTAACAGGAATTTTTCAGGTTGTTTTTTCACCTGATATTTCCCCTGAAGCCCATGGGAGGGCTGGCGATTTAAAACATGAGTATGTAATTCAGGTAACTGGGAATGTACAGAAGCGCCCTGTTGGAACTGAGAATCCAAATATTCCAACCGGTGGTTTTGAAATGTACGTTACTTCTTTTGAAATTCTCAATACCTGCAAAACGCTGCCATTTCAGCTTGATGAAGAAGATGTGAATGAATCGATACGGCTCAAATACCGTTACCTCGATATGAGACGGCCCCTTATTCAGAAAGTCTTCTTGGAACGGAGCAAGGCGTATAAGGTGATCAGAGACTATCTCTCAGCGCAAGGTTTTTACGAATTTGAGACCCCGTTTTTAACAAAGAGTACGCCTGAGGGGGCACGCGATTTTATTGTTCCGAGTAGACTAAATACAGGAACATTTTATGCGCTTCCCCAATCACCACAGCTCTTTAAGCAGATATTGATGATTGGAGGCTTTGACCGGTATTTTCAAATCGTTCGGTGTTTCAGGGATGAAGATTTGAGGGCCGATAGGCAACCGGAGTTTACTCAGGTTGATATCGAAATGAGTTTTGTAGATGTTGATGATGTGATAGATCTCTGCGAAGGTCTCATAGCAGCGATGTATTCGGCATTACGAGGAGAGTCTCTCGCGGTTCCAATACAGCGGATGGCATACAATGAGGCTATGGAACTCTATGGAAGCGATAAACCCGATCTTCGTTTTGGGCTTCCTATGGAAGATATAACAAACATCTTTCGTGAGACAGGATTTGGCGTCTTCAAGAAGACCGTATCTGATGGTGGCGCGATAAAGAGCCTCGTTTTAAAAGGTAAGACATTATCAAGAAAAGACCTTGACACGGCAGTAGAGGTTACGAAAGAGATGGGTGCCGGCGGACTGATTTGGATGAGAAAAGAAAAAGAAGGTTTACAGTCACCCATCGTAAAATATTTAACAAACAATGAAACGTCGACATTGATTGAAAGATTGAATCTATCTGAAGGAGACGTCGTTTTTATAATGGCTGATGCCAGAAACAAAGTGAATGATATTATGGGAAGATTCAGGCTCTATCTGGGAGAGAGATTTGAACTTATCGCGAAAGACCAGTTTCGATTCCTGTGGATTGTTGACTTTCCACTTTTTGAATATAGCGAGGAAGATAAGCGTTTCGTTGCACGACACCACCCCTTTACTTCACCTCAGGGGAGTATTAAAGATTTTTCAGGAGACTACGAGTCATTCAAGGCAAAGGCGTATGACCTTGTCCTGAATGGTGTTGAAATCGGTGGTGGCAGTATCAGAAACTATCGAATGGATGATCAGCTGGAGATGTTCAAGCTTCTCAATATCAAAGAGGAAGACGCGTTTGAGAAATTCGGATTTCTCCTCGAAGCTCTTGAGATGGGTGCTCCACCCCATGGTGGTTTAGCCTTTGGTTTTGACAGGATTCTCATGATGCTCCTCGGTTTGGAGAGCATACGGGATGTCATACCGTTTCCAAAAACACAGAAGGGTACCTGCCTTTTGAGTGGTGCACCATCGAAAATACCACAAAAACAGTTGAATGAATTGCGGATTCGAGTTACAGGGGAGCAGCAATAAAGAACGATAAGAGCACGACGTTACGATACGCGTTAACGATTATTTATTGCGCAGTTCTTACGTAACACGCAGGAGGATATGGTGAGAAAAAAAACAGGTTTTATATTCAAGAACGTCGCAAAGGGAACCAAGTATCCCCTTATCGATGTTGAACAGCCTGAGCTGTATAGAGATATTTTTCCTTATTCGGAGGTATGTAAGATTAAGTTTGATCATAAGATCGAGTTAATCGATCCACCAGAGGAAATCTATATCACCGACACGACCTTCAGGGACGGTCAGCAATCGAGACCACCCTTTACCGCCAAACAGATTGAAGACCTTTATGAATTTCTTCACAGGCTCGGCGGCCCAAACGGTGTTATCAAACAATCTGAGTTTTTTCTCTATACGGAAAAAGACAGACAGGCAGTTGAAAAATGTCTTGAAAAAGGGTACAGGTACCCTGAGATCACGGGATGGATACGGGCCAATAAGGACGACTTGCAACTCGTGAAAGAGCTAGGTTTAAAAGAAACCGGAATCTTAACAAGTGTTTCAGACTATCATATTTTTTTAAAGCTTAAGAAAACTCGTTCCCAGGTATTCAAAGACTATATAAAAAACATTGAAGGCGCTCTCGAAAACAACATTATCCCACGATGCCATTTTGAAGATGTAACGCGTGCAGATATCTATGGATTCTGTGTGCCCTTTGCTCAGGCGCTCATGAAAATTTCTGAGGATGCTAAAATACCAATAAAGATAAGACTGTGTGATACTCTGGGAATCGGTATTACATACCCTGGCGCTGCACTTCCAAGATCCATTGGAAAGCTAATAAGGGCGATGATAGATGATGCGGGTGTCCCCTCAGAGTGTCTTGAGTGGCATGGACATAATGATTTTCATAAAGTAGTAATAAACACTGTAAGTGCCTGGCTCTATGGATGCTCTCATGCCAATGGAACACTCCTTGGTATTGGAGAGAGGACAGGAAATGCCCCTATAGAAGGGCTCATCATGGAATATATCTCTCTTATTGGAAACGAAAATGGTATCGATACCACCGTTATTACCGAAATACGAAACTATTTTGAGAAAGAAATGGGCCACCAGATACCGCGAAATCAGCCTTTTATCGGGATAGATTTCAATGCAACGTCTGCCGGTGTGCATATTGATGGAATTTTAAAGAATGAAGAGATCTACACACCGTTTGATACCAAAAGAATCCTAAACAGGCCCATTGCGATTAATATTACGGACAAATCAGGATTGGCAGGCATAACTCATTGGATTAATTCACACTTTTCATTAATAGGGAAAGAACGTCTTGAAAAGACCCATCCTGCCATTGGCAAAATTAATAAATGGATTATCAAACAGTACGATGAAGGGAGGGTTACCTCCATTTCTGACAATGAGATGGAGCATCTCGTACGAAGATACATCCCTGAGATATTTGTTTCTGAGTTCGAACTCCTGAAGAATAAGGCATATGATATGGCCGCCCATTTGATCAAACAATATATCGAAGACGAAGCCATTAAGAGTATGAATCCTGACATCCAGGAAGAAACATTAAAAAATATCGTTCAAGAATATCCGTATATCCAATTTGCATATACCGTGAATAGTGAGGGCATTAAGATTACCAAAAATATTACTCAGGCAGTTGACCGGGCAAAATATTACAAAATCGGTTTACACGAGGATTTTTCAGATAGAGATTGGTTTATAAACCCGATGAAGACCGGAGAAGTCAATGTAACAAATCTTTATTCATCCAAAATAACAGGAGCGCTCTGCGTGACAGTGTCGGGTCCCATACGGGATAAATTCGGTGATATCGTTGGGGTATTAGGTCTCGATATCAAGTTTGAAGACCTTACAAAGGCCGAGGAATAATCCATGGGAAAAACAATTGCAGAAAAAATCCTCAGCATGAATACAAAAACAGACCTGAGGGCAGGAGATTATGCTGTTGTTAAAGTTGATCGTATTTTACTCCAAGACGGCACTGCTCCTTTAGCAATCAGTAGATTTAGAGAAATGGGTTTCAAAAAGGTATTTGACGGTGATCGTATTACCTTTTTTATTGACCACGCGTCGCCAAGCTCACGAATGGAACTCTCGAATGATCATCAACAGATTCGGGAATTTGCGAAGTCTCATAATGCACGCATATCAGAAGTCGGAGAGGGAATCTGTCATCAAATTATGGCAGAACATTTTCTTTGTCCCGGAGAGGTTCTTGTTGGCGCAGATTCCCATACATGTACCGGCGGCGGTTTGGGTGCGTTTGCAACGGGAATGGGATCGACAGATATTGCCGTGGCAATGGGTCTCGGACAAACATGGTTGAGGGTTCCTGAGGCGATACAATTTTCAATAAACGGAAAGCTTCACCTAGGTGTTTTTCCAAAAGATATCATTCTTTCTGTTATCGGATCGATAGGTGCCGATGGCGCAACGTACAAGTCTATGGAATTCACCGGTGATGCGGTCAGACATATGGATATTGAAGATAGATTGACAATGTCGAACATGGCTGTTGAAGCAGGAGCAAAGTGCGGACTATTTTCTTCCGATCTCTTAACGTTTCTCTACTTAAAAAGAATGAGAAGGGAGAAATCATATATTGAGATTCAACCCGATGATGACGCCAACTATGAAAGGGTTGTTGAGATTAATGCTGATACATTGACCCCTATGGTGAGCTTTCCTGATCAGGTAGATAATGTGAAGAGCATTGATGACCCGGCCGCAAAAGGAATCAACATTCATCAGATTTTTATTGGCTCATGTACAAACGGAAGGATCGATGATCTTCGCGTTGCTTCAGTCATTTTAAAGGGCAGAAAAATTCAAAAAGGTGTTCGACTCCTCATAGGTCCGGCTTCGAGGATGATCTACTACCAGGCTCTCCAGGAGGGTATTCTGACTACGCTATTCGAAGCGGGGGCTGTTATTCTCCCGCCAGGGTGTGGGCCGTGCATTGGTATACATCAGGGAGTTTTGGGAAATGGAGAGATTTGTCTTTCCACGTCGAACAGAAATTTCCTTGGCCGGATGGGAAACCCCAATTCGCATATTATGCTTTCATCCCCGGCAACGGCTGCGGCAAGCGCATTGAAGGGAAAATTGACAGACCCTCGGGAGGTTCTTGATGATTTTGAAAGGAAAGGCGTGGAGATTTGGAGATAATATCTCCACAGACCATATCATACCAGGAAGATTTTATCACCTGCGTTCAAACCTTGAAGAGTTAAAGAAACACGTTTTTGAAGATATTTCGGCCGGATTTTACAAAAAAGTCACGAAGGGTGACGTCATTGTCGGAGGTAAGAATTTCGGGCTTGGCTCAAGCAGGGAACATGCACCCTTAATTATCAAGATGGCAGGAATCGATGCTATTATTGCAACATCTTTCGCGCGGATCTTTTACAGGAATGCCATAAACGTAGGTCTTGCAGCGATCATATGCAATACGGAAGGTATACACGAAGGAGATCTTCTTGAAATAAACGTCGATGAGGGTTTGCTTGTGAATAAGACGAACCGGGATGAAAGAAGTTTTTCACCCCTAAGCTCAATTATGCGCTCTATCTTAAACGAGGGAGGGCTTGATTACTATATTGCACGACATGGAGGTTTCAAGATTTGAAAGATATCATTACGATTCCCTATATTGAAGGTGATGGCGCCGGTGACGACATTTGGAGCGCCTCCAAGGAGGTTCTCGAGGAATCGGTTCTAAAAGCATATAATTTAGAAAAGAGGATAGAATGGATACCTTTGTTAGCAGGCGAAAAGGCTCTTGCGAAAAAAGGTACTCTTCTCCCTGAAGAGACTTTGCAGACCGTTAAGAAATACAAGGTATCAATCAAAGGGCCTCTGACAACGCCAGTAGGAGGTGGATTCAGAAGCGTAAATGTGTATTTGCGCCAGATATTCGATCTATATGTTTGTATGCGCCCTATCAAATTTTTGCCTGGACTTCCAAGTCCTCTCAAGAAGCCTGAGCATGTTGATTTTATTATTTTTCGAGAGAACACGGAAGATCTCTATAAAGGTATAGAATGGAAAGCAGAAAGTAAAGAATCTAAAATTTTCTTATCATTCCTGAAAGAAAAAATGGGTATTTCCCTTCCCGATGATACCGGGCTGGGTGTTAAACCCATAAGCAGGACAGGTACGGCACGGTTCACGAGGTGGGTTATCAATTATGCCATCCAAAACAAAAGAAAAACGGTGACCGTCGTCCATAAAGGCAATATTATGAAGTATACTGAAGGGGCTTTTCGTGAATGGGCGTACGAGGTAGCAAATGAGTACTCCGAGATGGTAACTTTTACTGGTGAGAGGGGCAAAATTCTGTTCAATGATCGAATAGCTGATAACATGTTTTTACAAGTAATCTTACGACCTGAAGACTATGATATTCTGTTATGTCCAAATCTCAACGGCGATTATCTTTCAGATGCTTGTGCGGCCCTCATTGGAGGTTTAGGAGTTGCTCCAGGGGCAAACTTTGGCGATGATGTGGCCATTTTTGAACCGACTCATGGCAGTGCTCCCAAATACGCAGGCAAGGATCTTTCGAATCCAACTTCATTTCTGCTTTCAGGAGCAATGCTCTTTCGGTATAGCGGACTTCAGGAGGCGGCAGATATCCTTGAACGTGCTATAGAAGAAACAGTTGATCAGAAGATTGTCACGTATGATCTGGCAAGACAAATGGACAATGTTCGTCCAGTTAAATGCTCAGAGTTTGGTGAGGCAATAAAAAAACGCATAAGGCAGTTTGCATAGCACGAATATTGAGTTGATGCTGCTCCCTGGCTGTTTTATGCGAAAACGAGGTAAAGATTATGGTAGAAGATATAAAGACAAAAATTGATGCATTGGTAGAAAGAATGGCCGTTCTCAGAGGCTATCTTTGACCTCGACAGTTTAAACCGTCGAATCAAAGAGCTTGATGAAGAACTTTCTAAACAGGCTCTCTGGGAAGATCAAGACAAAGCGCAAACAAAATTAAAAGAACGATCCAGGCTGCAGTCGGAAATTGAAAACTGGTCTCAAAAAGAAAAAGACCTTGAAGAGGTTCTTATTCTTGGCGAATTTGTTCGCGAGACTGAAGACCAGAAAGATCTCGAAGAACTTATCGGGAGAGTCGATGCTCTCGGTCAGGCCCTTGACAGGTATGAGATAGAGCGGATGCTGAGCGGCGAGAATGACGATTTGAATGCCATCGTCTATATCAATGCTGGGGCAGGTGGGACAGAGGCGCAGGACTGGGCTGAGATGCTTCTGAGGATGTACTTACGCTGGGCTGAACGGAAAGGGTTTGAAACCCAGGTGGTTGATATGCTTCCTGGCGAGGAGGCCGGCATCAAGAATGTTACGTTTCTTGTAAAGGGTCCCCATGCATATGGCTACCTGAAATGTGAGAACGGAATCCACAGACTCGTAAGGATTTCACCTTTTGATGCGAACAACAGGAGACATACCTCTTTTGCATCACTCTATGCTTATCCGGAACTGGCAGAAAATATAGATGTGGAAATCAGGGATGAAGATCTAAAGATTGATACCTTCCGTTCAAGTGGACCTGGCGGGCAGCATGTGAATAAGACAGAATCTGCTATCCGGATTACCCATATTCCCACAGGCATCGTAGTCCAATGCCAGAATGAACGCTCACAGCATAAGAACAAGGCTATTGCCATGGCAATATTACGATCCAGAATATATGAAATTGAAAAGAAGAAACAAGAAGAGAAATTGAATTCCTTGGAAAAAGAAAAAAAGGATATTGCGTGGGGAAGTCAAATACGGTCATATACGCTGCACCCATACAAACTCATCAAGGATCACAGAACAAAAACTGAAATACATAATGCAGATGCAGTGCTTGATGGAGAGATAGATCCCTTTATCAAGGCATACCTTTTGTACTTGACTTTTGAACAGAAAAGCGATACTTAAATAGGTTATGGAACTCTTTAGCGAAAACAAAATAGGCGAATTAGAACAAAAGATTGACAACCTTATAAAAAATTATAAGGGCATGAAAGAAGAGCATGAAAAGCTTTTGGGAAGGATAAAATCACTCGAAGGCGAGAACACCGAACTTAAAACCAAAATGGCTGACGTTAAGAACGAACGTGAGCTGCTGATCGAGAAAGTTACGAAAATACTCGAGAAGGTTGAAAAGGTAGAGGTGTAAAAAAGTTTGATGCAGCGAAAGGTTGAGGTAAGTATTCTGAATCAACCATTTACCTTTATTGGTGATGATGAAGGAAGAATAAGAAGGGCTGCGCGGTTTGTTGATGAAAAGATAGGTTTCGTCATCAACAACTATGGTATTGTGAATACGATAAACGCGGTCATTATGGCGATGATGGAATTAAGCGACGAATACCTTGAAATGAGAGAAAAATCTGAGCAGTTTGAAGGGAGGGCATTGAAGCTCTTACAAAAATTTGAAGAATTTGAGGTTCCCTGCGGTGCTCGTGATAAATGGTAAGCTTCGAGCCAACACCTCATTATTGGGGGCCTTCACTAATTGCTGTGTGCATGCTCGTTCCGACGAGAAGCCCGATGCAACAACAAGGTGCCCACGTAAACCAGAGGTTCAAGATTTTACTATTTACACGGCATCTGCGGGGGGAATCTTACAACACGGGGTAGTTGTTGAGGCAATAGAGGTTTAACATAAATAGTTTTCTGTGGTTTGGAGGCATCAAATATAGTTTCACTATTTAACATAGAGACATAGTTCACCTTTTACCTCATCAGCCTTACCCCCTGTATGCATATATATGAGGGGGAATCTTGAATATAAATATAGTGATAATCATTGTAAGTGTCCTAATAGCGTTTTGTGTAGGATTTGCTCTTGCCCGAGTCATCCAGAGAAAAAAAATCGGTGAATACGAAAAGATAGGGAAAAAGATTCTGGAAGACGCCAAGAAAGAGGCAGATGTTCTCACTCGAGAGGCATCAATCCAGGCCAAGGATGCTGCACTCCAGGCAAAGAATGAGTTGGACCAGGAGATAAAGTCAAGACGCATGGAACTCCAGAACTCCGAGAGGAGGCTTGCTCAGAAAGAATCAACCCTTGAAAAGAAGATGGAGCTCATTGAGAAAAAAGAAGAAGAACTCGCAAAGAAGGAAAAAGAGGTCTCGAGCAGGCAGTCATATTTTGATACGAGGATCAGAGAACAAGAAGCTTTAATCAAAGAAGGTAAGGCCAGGTTAGAAAAGATTTCAGGAATGACTGCCGAAGAAGCCAAGAAAACATTAATGCAGGCGATGGAAGATGAGGCACGATACGAGGCTCTAAAAATCTGTAAAAAGATAGAAGAAGAAGCGCGAGAAAAAGCTGACAGGGAAGCAAAAAAAATTATCGCCCTTGCCATCCAGCGGTATGCCGGAGATTATGTTGGGGAAGACACGGTTTCAACAGTTCCTCTACCCAATGAAGAGATGAAAGGAAGAATAATTGGCAGAGAGGGGAGAAATATTCGTGCCCTTGAGGCAGCTACAGGTGTTGACATTATTATCGATGATACACCTGAAGCTGTAATATTGTCCTGCTTCAATCCAATCAGGAGAGAGGTTGCCAAGATTGCCATTTCGAGGCTTATCAGTGATGGGAGAATTCATCCTGCAAGAATTGAAGAGATTGTTTCCAAGGTTGCCGAAGAGATGGAGGACAGAATCAAAGAAGCGGGGGAGCAGGCAGTTTTTGACCTTGGAGTGCATAATGTCCATCCAGAGATCGTTAAGCTCCTGGGAAGATTAACCTTTCGTAGTAGTTATGCACAGAATGTTTACCAGCATTCTTTGGAAGTAGCATTTATCTGTGGTGTCATTGCATCGGAATTGCGGGTAAATGTAAAGGAAGCAAAACGGGCAGGTTTACTGCATGATATTGGCAAAGCGGTGGATCATGAGATAGAGGGATCCCATGCTTTCATTGGTGCAGATCTTGCCAGAAAATACGGTGAAAATGAAGCCATTATCCATTCGATCATGGCCCACCATGAAGACGTCGAACCAACAGGAATCCTTGATGTTATTGTTCAGGCTGCAGACGCCCTCTCAGGGGCTCGACCGGGAGCACGACGAGAAATGCTGGAGAGTTATATTAAAAGGCTTGATGAGCTTGAGCGAATCGCAAACAGCTTTCCCGGTATTGATAAGTCTTATGCTATCCAGGCAGGAAGAGAGATTCGGATCGTTGTGAACAGCGAGAAGATTAGCGATGACAATATCTATCTCCTGTCAAAAGATATTGCCAAAAAGATAGAATCCGACCTCTCGTATCCTGGTCAAATCAAGATAGTTGTAATCAGAGAGACACGAGCAATAGAATATGCCAAATGAGATTAAAGTCTTATTCCTGGGCGATGTGATTGGGAAACCCGGAAGAAAGGCTGTTGAAAAGTTCATACGGGGTTTTCATGCCGACTTTGTTATTATCAATGGAGAAAACCTTGCAGGTGGAATAGGGATAACACCTCTTGTTGCCCAGGAGATGTTGTCGTGTGGTGTTGATCTCATCACAACCGGTAATCATGTTTGGAAGAAGAAAGAAATGATCCCTTTTCTCATGGGGGAGAGAAGGGTGATCAGACCATTAAATTATCCCGAAGGAACGCCTGGATTTGGTCACAGCATAATAAAAAAGAATAATAAAGAGCTTTGCGTGGTGAACCTTGAAGGGAGGGTATTCATGGCCCCCCTTGATTGTCCTTTCCGGGCTATAGATAATCTTCTTATGGTATTAGATAAAAAAATACCTATTATCGTCGATTTCCATGCTGAGGCAACCTCAGAAAAAATCGCCCTCGGTTGGTATCTTAACGGAAAAGTTGCTGCCGTTGTCGGCACCCATACCCATGTCCAGACGGCTGATGAAAGAGTGCTTCCAAAAGGTACCGGATATATCACGGATGCAGGTATGACAGGTCCTGCTGATTCAGTGATTGGGATGGAAAAGGATGTTGTGCTTGAGAAATTTATTACTCAATTGCCCCAGAGATTTGAAGTTGGGAGGGACGATATCGAAGTGCAAGGTGTAGTATTAACCCTGGAGAATCAGGGAAATACCTGTACTTCGATTGAGAGGGTAAAAGAGAAAATAGTATAGGTGAAAAGGGAAAATAAGAAGGCAAAGAAAGATTGAGCCTTCAAAAAATGCCGGGTAATTCTTTTCAGTAGGTAGCTTTTTTACTCAGACGGGGTGAGGTATGTTTGATGTTGATAAACAAATGGAAGTTATTAAACGGGGAGCAGTTGATCTTGTCAATGAGGAAGAACTTCGGGGAAAGCTTGAAAGGTCCATAAAGGAGAAGAGGCCTTTACGGGTTAAGCTGGGACTCGATCCTACCGCTCCTGATCTCCATCTTGGACATACCGTTGTTCTGCAGAAACTGAAACAGTTTCAAGAGCTGGGTCACGTTGCCATCTTTCTTATCGGAGATTTTACCGGCATGATCGGAGACCCTACCGGGAGAATTGAAACGAGACCGGCATTAACCAGAGAGGAACTCCTTGTCAACGCAGAAACCTATAAGAAACAGGTATTCAAGATTCTTGATCCGGATACAACAGAGGTGCGCTTTAACAGCGAGTGGTTCGAGGCCATGAACGCCGCTGACATGATCCGTCTCTGCGCCCAATACACGATGGCGAGAATGATGGAGAGGGAGGATTTCAGGAACCGTTATCAAAATAATCTCCCTATCAGTATTCACGAATTTCTCTATCCACTTGTACAGGGTTACGATTCGGTGGCTCTGAAAGCAGATATTGAGCTTGGTGGTCACGATCAGATCTTTAACCTCTTTGTGGGAAGAGTGATCCAGCGTGCCTACGGGCAAGAATCTCAGGTCCTTGTCACTGTTCCACTCCTTGAAGGTACGGATGGCATCAACAAGATGAGCAAGAGCTACGGGAATTACGTGGGTATTGATGAACCACCCGATGTGATGTTCGGCAAGCTCATGTCAATTTCAGACGATTTGATGCTTAAATATTATGAGTTGCTTAGCGACATATCGTTAGAACAACTGAATTCCCTCAAAGAGGGGATCAAAAACGGAACGACCCATCCCAGGAATGCCAAAGTTGCCTTTGCCAAAGAGATAATCACCCGGTTTCACAGCAAAGAGGCAGCCGATACAGCCCATCAGAATTTTGAGAAAATGTTTCAAAGAAAAGAAATTCCTGATGATGTTGAGGTGGTTCATATTTCTCGTCCAACAGCACCTATTTCCGTTCCGCATTTCCTCCGAGATATCGGATTGGTTTCCTCGTCTACAGAAGGCAAGCGGATGATTGAACAGGGGGCTGTAACGGTAACCGTATTGGGAGACTCGAAAAAAATATCTTCAGAATCTCTGTCGATCGGGAACGAGACGGATGTAATATTTAAGGTCGGGAAGAGAAAATTTAAAAAGGTCGTCTTTGGCGATTAGTATGCCTTGACACAATGGTTTTTTTGTTGTTTACTTTTACGCTCTGAATGAGATTATTCAGAGATGAAATACTATGTTTCGTTGTTCTTTTGTATGAAATGCACTCCCCGGTAGCTCAATCGGCAGTAGCGGCTGGCTGTTAACCAGTAGGTTGCAAGTTCGAGTCTTGCCCGGGGAGCCAGATAAGACGAGGCGCTTCACGCGAAGCGCCTCGCCCATTATAAGGGCAGGCAGTGAACCTGCAACCGCCATCATCTACCATGTATCACGCGTACGTGCTCTACTCACCCTCAACAGAAACGTTCTATATCGGATCGACATCCGACATCTCCCGGAGAATCGAGTACCACAACACAGGCCGCAGCCGGTACACCCGAGGAAAAGGTCCCTGGCATCTGGTTTATGCAGAATCCTTTCAAACCCGTCGTGAGGCCATGGCTCGTGAGCGGGAGATAAAGTCCTGGAAATCATCGAAGCGAATAGGTGAGACCTTCAACGTCAATCTGGACGCAATCGGCAGGAGCGGTCCCGTTCAAACGGGATAGGTTGCAAGTTCGAGTCTTGCCCGGGGAGCCAAGAATCCATACGTTGATTTCAGCGGTTCTTGTTTAACGAGAAGGCCCTGTGGGGTGTTATCCCCACGGGGCCTTTGCCTTTCCGGCCTGCCCAGGGCGAATTTCGGCGCAGGTCCACGGACCCGTGCTTTAGGCCTGGCTCTAGGTGCGTGGAGGGGATTGGTGGACCGGGAGCCTCAAAGAGCTGTTTGGCGGAGTTTGGCGCGGAAATTCGGTTAACAGGTTGCCGCCTGGAGCCGTGCCTGCGGCAGATCGCCGGTCTCCCAGCCGTTTGTCCTTGACCGGAATGGACCGGTTCCATAGACTTACCTCTGGTTTAATTGGTATACAAAGGGAATGATTCCGACAACTGACGAGGGGGATGAAGTGGTGGCTTCCGAACGCTGGGTTGGCGTCGATGACGTGGCCGCCCACCTTGGAGCGGCCAAGTGTCATTGATCATGTTAATTGTACCCTCCGGGAACACCTTAGATGACCCCTTTCAGTTGAGAGGGGATTAAAGATTTTGGGGTTAATTTTCAGCTGATCATTAGGAATCTCATGCAGCTATTCCGTAGATTCCGGGAGTTCGAGGAGGAACCGCCATGCCGGTACCACCTCGATGGTCCCGCCGCCGGCCTCGATCCGCTCGTCCTCGTTCCGGGTCACGATGGTTCCGGTTTTCAGGCCCAGTTCGGCCATCGCCTCACTCAAGGCCGCGGTCTCCCGTTTCCGTGTTTGCGGCTCCGCCAGGGTCTCGCACACCTGGACCAGCATCTTGGGCCGGCCGCGCATCGGTACGATGAAATCGACCTCCCGGCCGGTCTTGGTCTTGTAATAGTAGATTTCCGGGTGAAGACGCCGGAGCGTGGTGAACACGAGGTTCTCAAGGAGACGGCCGGAGTTGACCAGAATTCCGGACGACACCGAAGTGACCAGTGAGTGATCGATGCAGTAGACCTTTTTCGGATTGGTGTTGCTGCGCGCGAGGGATGGGTCGAATATGCGCACGGTGAACAGGAAATAGGCGTCCTCGAACCATTCCAGGTAATCCGACACCGCGGACTTCGGAGCCTTGTGGCCCAGCGACTTGAGATAACCCGTGAGGCTGTTGACCGAGTAAAGCGAGGCCGTGTTGTCCACCAGCCAGTGCGCCAGATCGGTCACCGCCTTTGGATGTGAAACATCGTGGCGCTCGACCAAATCCCGAAACAGGATGGTGTGAAAGTATTCCTGGTGGGTCTTGATCCGCAGGTTCCGGCCAAGGCCAGCGACCTCGGGGAAGCCGCCGGCCTCCCAGTATTCCTCGAAGGCCTTTTGAACGAGGAGCCGCTTTTTCGTCGACAGCGCGCCCTCGCTCGCGATTCCTTTGTAGTCCAGGAATTCCCTGAACGAAAACGGAAACATCTCCCACGAAAGCGCCCGCCCGCGCATCTGCGTGGCGATCTCCTTCGACAGCATTCTGGCTGACGAACCGGTCAGATACACCTCGCATTTTTCCGTGCGCATCAAACGGTCGACGAAGGGCTCCCAACCGGGGGCTGCCTGAATCTCGTCGAAAAAGCAGTAGATCGTCTCGGTGTTTTTCTTCTCCGGGTAGATGGAGTAATAGGCCTCGGCGATCAGGCCGAGATTGTCCTGCCGCAGGTTGTGGAGGCGGTCGTCGAAAAAGTTCAGATACAGAATGTTCTGCCGGGGAACCCCACCGTCCAACAGCCGCTGGATAACCTGGAACATGTATGTCGACTTGCCGCTCCGCCGCACCCCGATGCAGACGGCGGCCTTGCCGTGGACCGCCTCGATACGCAAACGCCGGGGCACCCCGGTCTCCAGTCGGGTTTCCTGGAAATCCAGGATGATGGATTTGATCGTCTCTATCATAGGGTCACTCCTGGCCATGGTTCTTTCCGGTTTCTGCCTTATCCGGGAATAAATATAGCCGGTTTGGTCTCTAAGTGTCAAGGGATATTTCCGGATACGGTCTGACCTCCCCAGCCCGAACAACCCGCCCACCGACGTTCCTTCCCCGCCTCCGGTAGATAACCCCAGGGGCGGGCT
>JGI12104J13512_1000584_pt1 | contig 32312 bp, 28 predicted proteins | sample TerdegcTABiofilm_FD_13512 | JGI IMG/M metagenome (IMG submission 13512)
CGGCAGCGTGAAAACCGCTGTTGTTACCGGCAGCACGGTAAATGTCCGCAGCGGTCCGGGTACTGGGAACGGGGTGGTCGGGCAGGTTTTCCAGGGAGACAAGCTTTCAGTCCTGGAACAATCCGGTGACTGGTACCGGGTAAAAATTAGTGACAGCTCAACCGGCTGGGTGGCCGGCTGGCTGGTCAGTATCCGGTCCGCGGCGGCTGAACAGCCGTCTCCCGCGGTTAATCAGAATGTGGAAAGCAAATTGCCGGAAGGAAACAGCGGAAATGCTGGCAGCCAGTCCGGCGGCAAGGCGCTTTCTCTGAAAGTCAGTGATTCAGGCGGTAATACAACCACCACCGTAAAAGTCAGCGCTCCGTTTAATTACACCTCGTTTACTTTGAGTAATCCGGACAGGCTGGTCGTGGATCTACAGGGGGTCGCCGCCGGCGACCTGCCGCTAAACACTAAAGTTGACTCCAAATCCGTGAGCCAGGTGCGTGTGGGTTATTTTCAAAAAAATCCGGATATCACCAGGCTGGTATTTGAATTAAAGGCCGGTGCCCTGTACCTGGTTTCGCTCTCCGGTGACAAGAAGACATTGACGGTTGAAACGTACATACCCGACCTGAGCGGGGCTTACCGGGGCAAGGTCATTGTCATTGACGCCGGGCATGGGGGAAGCGACCCCGGCGCTATAGGCGCGGGTGGAACCAAGGAAAAGGAAGTAAACCTGGATGTTGCCAAGCGGGCTGCCAGAATCCTGGAGGCGCAGGGAGCCAAGGTCATAATGACCAGGACCGGTGACTCGGATATCGGACTCTACGAGCGCACCGACAAGGCAAACAACGCCAAGGCCGACGTTTTTGTCAGCATTCATATGAACGCCAACAACGATAGGTCGTATGGCGGCACCAGCACCTATATTTATAACGGCGCCGGTGATTCCAAGGATACGGCCAGGATTCAGGAAAGCGGCAGGCTGGCGCGCTATGTTCAGGCTGAGCTTGTCAAAGCCCTGTGCTTGCGGGACATTGGCGTCAAAAGCGCCAACTTCGCGGTGCTGCGCACTTCCAACATGCCGGCAATCCTGGCGGAAGTAGCTTTTATCTCCAACGCGGCTGAAGAAAAAATGATGCGTACTGATAATTTCCGCAACACGGCGGCGGAAGCGATTGTCAAGGGGATCGGGTTATACTTTGCTGAAAAAAAGACCAATTAGACATTGATATGAATATTTGTTTTTTTCGAGCTTAATCACAGCTCGTTTTATTTTGTTTCGCAGGAAATTATACTTTTTTTTGGATAAAAAAGAGGAACCTTAATCAACCTAGTGAATAGTAATAAGTAAGTTGTCATATTTGAGAAAACTCCTCTTAAACTTAATAGAAGGGGCGGCACTGTTAAGTGAGGAGGGAAAAAATTGAATAATGGCAGAGCTATCGGTCTTTTTGATTCGGGAGTGGGCGGTCTGACGGTTTTCAGGGAAGTAAACAGAATTCTCCCTGATGAATCAGTCATTTACTATGGTGATACGGCGCATGTACCGTATGGTTCGCGCAGCGTTGAGGAATTAATATATTTTGCCGGCAGGATCGTGGCCTATTTAGTGGAACAAAAGATCAAGTATGTCATTTTTGCTTGCAATACCAGTTCGGCCTTATCTTTGCCTGTTTTAAAAAAGAATTACTCATTGCCGATGATGGGCCTGGTCCAGCCCGGAGCAGCTGAAGCTCTGCGGCTTACCAGATCCGGGAGGGTCGGTGTCATTGCCACTGAGGTTACTATCAAAACAGGAGCTTATGAAGAAACGCTTAAAGCGATTGACGGTAAAGTTAAGGTTGTCAGCCGGGCTGCGCCGCTCCTCGTTCCCCTGGTCGAAACAGGAGACACGAATACACAAACAGCCGCCGATGTGGTACGGGAGAGCTTGTCTCCACTGCGCAGAGCCGGCATCGACACCCTGATCCTCGGCTGTACTCACTATCCTTTTTTAGAAGGATTAATTGCCGCCGAGATGGGACCGGAGGTACGGCTGGTAGACCCGGCCGGGGCAACTGTGCGAGCGGCGGCAGAAGAAATGGCCGGTTTGGGTTTGCTGACCGCGGGTGGCGCCGCTCCCGCGCACCGTTTCGTTGTAAGCGGCGATCCGGAAGCCTTTCGCGAGAAGGCGCGGCATTTCATGGGAAAGGACATTGGACCGGTTGCCCGCGTGGAATTGTGAATAAAACCGTTCTCTCATTCTGACTCCTGACTCCTGACTCCTGACCCTAAGTAGTTGCTAATTTACAATATGGAGATGGTGGCGTACCGTGCCGAAAGTAGGCATTACAACAACATTGCCGGTGGAAGTGGTATTTGCCGCGGGGTGGGTACCGGTAGACTTGAATAATCTTTTTATCACCGGCGAGAATCCCCAGGCGCTGGTGGAGGAAGCCGAACTGGCCGGGTACCCCCGGAATTCGTGCGCCTGGATTAAGGGCATTTACAGCACGGTGTTGAAACAGCGTGATATTCAGACAGTTGTCGCGGTGACCCAGGGTGACTGCAGCAACACCCACGCTCTGATGGAAACCCTCCAGTTGGCCGGGGTGGAGATCGTGCCCTTTGCCTTCCCTTACGACCGTGACGCCGACCTCCTGCAATTGCAGATAGAAAAGATGATGTCTTACTTTGGCGTGTCCTGGCGGCAGGTGGACGAGGCCAAGGAGCGCCTGGACCGGGTGCGGGGCAAGGTGTGGGAGTTGGACTGGCTGACCTGGCAGGAAAACCGGGTCAGCGGGTGGGAAAACCACCTTTACCAGGTCAGTTGCAGTGATTTTAACGGGGATCCGGACAAGTTCGCCGCGGAAACGGATATGTTGTTGGAAGAAGCCCGCTCTCGGCCGCCCGTGGAAAGAGTGTTGCGACTGGGGTACATCGGTGTGCCTCCGATTGTGGGCGATTTGTACCAGTATCTTGAGGAACGCGGCGCGCGGGTAGTGTTTAACGAGACTCAGCGGCAGTTTACCATGCCTTTTGCAGCCGCCGGCCTGGTAGAGCAATACCGGCAATACACTTACCCGTACGGCATCTTTTTCCGCCTTGCGGACATCCGCCGGGAAGCCGCCCGGCGCAAACTGGACGGGATCATTCATTATGCGCAGAGCTTTTGTTTCCGCCAGATAGAAGACCTGATCATCAGGGAGAAGCTTGACCTGCCGTTGCTGACCCTGGAGGGCGACAAGCCCAACCGCCTGGATGCGCGTACCCGGATGCGCCTGGATGTTTTTTTAGATATGCTGAGGTGATCGCATGTATATCGGCCTGGACCTGGGCAGCCGCAACGTAAAGATAGCTTTGATGGAAAAAGACCGGACAACCAGGTTGCTGAAATTTGATACAGTTAATTTTTACCGGGAGTATGGAAAAAAGACCGGCGGCCGGTTGGCGGTCGACTTTGCCGCGCTCGGTCTTGACACAGCGGGAGCGGTAATTACCGCGACAGGGTACGGCCGCCAGGCCGTAAATGTCCGTGACGCCCGGGTCATTCCCGAAATTAAAGCGCACGTCTATGGCGCTATCCACCTGACCGGGCTGTCCGACTTTACCCTGCTGGACTTAGGCGGGCAGGACAGCAAGGTGGCCCTGGTGCGCCGGGGGCGGCTGGCGGACTTTCTGACCAATGACCGGTGTGCCGCCAGCACGGGAAGGTATCTGGAAAACATGGCTGCGGTATTGAACGTCAGCCTGGAAGAACTCAGCCTCCATTACCGGGATCCGGTGGAGCTGACCTCAACCTGCGCCATTTTCGGCGAAAGCGAGCTTATTGATAAAATTGTCGAGGGACATCCCGTATCCTCCCTGGCGGCCGGGGTAAATTACAGTATATTCAAGCGCATTCACCCGATGCTGGCCAAGCTGTCCAGTGACACTGTCGTGTTTACCGGCGGGGTGGCCCGCAGCGGCGCGCTGGCGGAAATTATCAGGCGGGAAACCGGAGCCGCGGTGGTTGTGCCGGAGCAACCGGATTATGCCGGCGCCATCGGGTGCTGTGTATCTGCCGAAGAATAGCGCACTGTCCCCGACTAGCGGCGCTGCAAAGGCGGCTTAGCCGCTGGTTTCGCGCCGCAGACCGGTAAGCCTCGCTGCGCCAGGTGCTGTTACCGACGCTCCGCAAGTCGTTCGGTAAGGACAGTGAGCCATTCTTCAGAGGTATAGTATGAAGTTAAAGGGGGGGATGAATGATGCGGCTTACTGTTCTCGGCTGCTGGGGGCCTTATCCCCGGGCCGGCGGCGCCTGTTCGGGCTACCTGCTCCGCGACGGCGGAATAAAGGTGCTGCTTGAAGCGGGGAGCGGGGTCTTGAGCAGGCTGATGAGTCATATTGATTTTCGCTTACTGGATGCCGTTATCGTGACGCACCTGCACCATGACCATTACCTGGACCTTTTTCCGCTGCGCCACGCGCTGGAAGGAGCCAGGCGGTCGGGCGGCCGCGACGGCCCGTTGAAGCTGTTTATTCCTTCCAGGCCAGCGGGAGAGTTCAGTTTGCTCGACAGTTACAAAGAAGCTTTTAAAGTAAAAGCCATTGAGTCGCTGCCTGAAGAAAAAATACCCGGTGGTTTTGCCGCACGAAGGCTGGACATCGGCGGGTTGGCGGTCCGTTTCGCGCCGTCGAAACACCTCCTGCCGGGCTATTCCGTATCGTTTGAGGGGACAGGCAGACTGGTTTTTTCCAGCGATACCGCGCGTACGGACGAACTTATCGCGCTGGCTGACAGGGCGGGCCTGTTTCTGTGCGAGGCGAGCGGCCTGGACAGCGATACCGGCCACATGGAGGGAGTCCACCTGACCGCCCGCCAGGCCGGCGAGGTGGGGCGGGCAGCCGGTGTCGAGCGGCTGCTGATTACTCATTTCTGGCCGGAGTACGACCTTGCGGAATTAAGCGCCCAGGCCGCAGAGGGGTTCGGCAGGCCGGTAACGGCGGTACAGGAAGGAGAGACGTATACGTATACATACACACCAACAGCAAACGAGGGATAAACATGGACAGAGTCGACGGCAGGAAGCCCGGGCAAATACGGCCGGTGCGGATAATAAAGGGTTACAACAAACATGCCGAGGGTTCGGTTTTAATAGAGATAGGGGATACCAGGGTTATTTGCACAGCTACCGTGGAAGAAAAAGTACCTCCCTTCTTAAAAGGTGGGGGGAAAGGCTGGGTTACGGCCGAGTACGGTATGCTGCCGCGCGCCACCGGAATGAGGAATCCCAGGGAGGCGGCCAGGGGTAAAATCGGCGGCCGGACTCATGAAATCCAGCGCCTGATCGGCCGTTCNCTGCGCTCGGTCACCGACCTGGCGGCNCTNGGTGAGCGGACAGTGCTGCTGGACTGCGACGTCATCCAGGCGGACGGCGGCACGCGCACGGCTTCGATTACCGGGGCGTTTGTGGCGCTGGCGGAAGCTTTAATAAAATTAAAAGAACAGGGTCTGATCCGGAGCGTGCCTCTGACTGACTATATCGCCGCCACGAGTGTCGGCCGGCTGGGCGGCGAAATTCTGCTCGACCTTTGCTACGAGGAAGACTCGGCGGCGGAGGTGGATATGAACATTGTCATGACCGGTGCCGGCCGTTTTGTGGAAGTCCAGGGCACAGGGGAGGAAGCTTCTTTCAGCAGACAAGAAATGAATGATATGATTGAACTGGCGGTACAGGGGATTCAGCAACTGATCACTTGTCAAAAAGAAGCTCTGGACGGTGTTTTTTAAGGTTCGGGGGGGTAAAACAGGTATGAAACTGGTCTTAGCAACAAATAACAAAGGCAAGGTAAGGGAAATGTCCGAAATGCTGGCGGCTCACGGCATCGAGGTGTTATCCCTAAACGAGTTTCCCCAGGTTGGGGATATCCAGGAAGACGGCCGCACATTTAAAGAAAACGCTGTCAAAAAAGCGACAGTCACAGCAGGAATGACCGGGTTGACGGCCCTGGCCGACGACTCCGGGCTGGAGGTTGATTACCTCGACGGAGCACCGGGGGTTTTTTCGGCCCGTTTTGCCGGGGAAGAGAAGAGCGACCGCGCCAACAATGAAAAGCTGCTGCGGCTTTTGACGGGTGTACCGCCGGACAAGCGCACCGCCCGGTTCCAATGTGTTATTGCCATTGCCCGGCCCGGCGGTTTGGTCCACACCGTCCAGGGCACATGCGAGGGGGTCATTGCCGGGGAGCCGCGGGGCGACATGGGATTCGGCTACGACCCCTTATTCTACCTGCCGCAGTACGGCAAAACTTTTGCCGAACTTGACCTCCCGCTGAAGAACAAGATCAGCCACCGCGGCAAGGCTCTGGCCCAAGCCCTGGAATATTTGTCCGGATTGAGTAATAAAGAGGAGTGATGACTGTTGCGGGTGGCAGTGTTCAGCGACAGCCACGGACGGCTAATATCTGCCCTCCAGGCTCTCCGGAGCGCCGGGCGGGTTGATTTAATCTTACACGCCGGCGATTACTACCACGATGGCTTGAGGCTAAGCGCTGAAACCGGTATACCGGTAAAAGCGGTAAGAGGAAACTGTGACTGCCTCGATGACGGGCTTGAGGAGGAAGTTTTCGAGCTTTCCGGCCGGCGTGTTCTGCTCACCCACGGCCACCTGGCCGGGATCAAGCTGCCGTCGTCGCGCGGGAATTTATTGGCGGCAGCCAAGGAAAAAGGGGTGGAAGCAGTGGTGTTCGGCCACACCCACGTTGCCGTTTCCACGAACGAGGGAGGGGTACTGCTCTTCAACCCCGGCAGCATTACAAGGCCGCTGGACCAGGACCGTCCCAGCTACGGTATCCTGGAAATAACCGATAAAGGCATAATCCCGTATATTTTCCGGATTTGACCGTAGAGCCCTGCCGACAACTTTTCCGGCAGGGGTTCCAAAATAACTTTGACTCCAGGCAGTTTTTTAGTTATAATATTAATTGCATTAAAAAAAGCATTAAAAAATGATTATTCCAAGCGGGTGTAGCTCAATGGTAGAGCACCGGCCTTCCAAGCCGGGTACGTGGGTTCGATTCCCATCACCCGCTCCATTTTTTTCACTGAATGAACTGTCAGAGTTGTATTTGAATCGTGTGGGGATACGCCCCCCTTTTCCGTTGGCTGCATGAGAAGAGGGATAGCGGATGTCAAAGACGAGGCCGTTTCTAAAGTGGGCTGGTAATAAATATCAGATACTGGAGCGCATAAAGGCTGTTTTACCTCCGGGTAAGCGCCTCATTGAGCCTTTCGTCGGGTCGGGGGCGGTTTTTTTGAACACGGATTATGATAGATACCTGCTGACAGATAATAACGGTGATTTGATCAAACTATTTATAACATTGCAAACAGAGGGTGAGCCGTTTATTAGTTTTTGCAAGTCTTTTTTTACCGGGGACAATAACTCGGAAAGCCGTTATTATGAGTTGCGGGAGGTTTTTAACGATACCGCCGACAGCCGTCTAAAAGCCGCCCTGTTTGTCTATCTGAACCGTCATGGTTACAACGGCCTGTGCCGTTACAACTCCAAAGGGGGTTTTAATACCCCTTTTGGACAATACATGAAGCCTTATTTTCCTGAAAATGAAATGCGTTACTTCTATAGTAAAACAAAAAACGCGGTATTTAAAGTGGCTGATTTTAGAGACGTTATGAACGCAGCCGGAAAAGGCGATGTCGTTTACTGCGATCCTCCTTACGTCCCTTTATCCGACACAGCAAATTTTACAGCTTACAGTTCCGGTGGTTTCGGGAAAAACGATCAGGTTGAACTGGCGGAACTTGCCCGGCATTTGTCCGGCAGGGGCGTACCGGTACTGATTTCAAACCACGCCACAGAGTTTACTTTAAGCCTCTATAAAACCGCTAAGATTGAGTTGTTAAGTGTTCAAAGATTTATTAGTTGTGACGGGGATAACCGGGGTAAAGCCGAAGAAATTCTGGCGTTGTTTGTTTGACGTGATTGTAACCCGTTCGAAAGCAATAAGAAAAAGTTTGGAATATAAGCCTATACAATTTATATAAATGGCTTAATATGCTGTATTTTTATTGACCGATCAAAAAAGGGGTATAAAGTTGAGTACAAAGCCCGAAGGCTTAGCAGCTATGACATAACGACTTGGAGTAACATGAAACGCTTTTTGAAAGTCCCGCGTAAACTGTTCAATGGAATTAAAACCATGCTGGAAGGCTATGTCAGTTACAGTATGGTCTGTTGTTCTCAATGTAATGGCAGCGACAGAAAGCCTTCGCCCCAGAATATATGATTTAATAGTCTGATTGGTCGCTGCCCTAAAGATTCGATAGAAATGCATGGGAGAAATATAATACCGGGATGCCAGTTCTTCTAGGGACAGCTTTCGGTGCAAATTAGACTCAATATATTGTATGGCGTCATTCACTATTTCAATATAATTCATAGATAACCCCCTTTTTCCCTTTCGCCATAAATAAAAATCCTCCTTCACCACTCAAGTATATCCTCAACCGGGCGGCATAAGGAGGAGTCCGTTACGTCTTGTTCAGGGGCAGCGAACCACGCTTTTTTAACGCCGTCCGCATTAAATCTGCCTGAACGAAAAAAACCGCGATTTACGCGGGCTTCGAGGTACTGGTGCCGAAGAGGGGAGTCGAACCCCTACGGTGTTGCCACCGGCGGATTTTGAGTTTTATCCATGCCCACTACGGGTATTAATTAAATATCGCTGAGTCCATAATTTACGCGGTTCGGACGACTCAGCGATATTCCTTATTATTCGGTTGAATTGGGTTATAAATACCTGATGGTAGAAAAAGCGGTAGAAAGGTATCTACCGTTTTATCAACTTTTTTTATAGTGTTTGGCGAAAGGAAAGAGGTATTCGCAGATCCCATCATCAGTCCACCAAAAAATTACCCGGGCATATTTATTTACCCTGAAGCTATGTAGTTTTGGATACCCTGTTAACCATCCAGGGCGGGTGATTTTCCCTTCCAGGGCTTCAACGTTCAATCCAGGAGCCGGACGGTAGGGAGGAGTGATAAGACAGCGTTCAAAGTATTCTCGTTTCTCTTCGATCTGCTGGGCTAGCTCTGGATTGATTTCCCGGATGTTAGCAATTTCAGCATCATAGGTATGTGTTTTGCGAAACTTTATCTTTCTACTCATATCATGCCTGTGGTCTGCTGTATTCAGTATAGCGTTTTTTCTTTAAATCTTTCGTTGATTTTTGCAGCAAGTCGTTGAATCGTTGCTCTTCCTCCGGGGAAAGTGCCCAAAAATCTTTTTCATCGGCGTTCCCTACTATCCTGACCTTTATTTGAAAATCATGAGCAATAGCTTTAATTAGTTCACTTAATTCTTCTGTTGTCCATTTATCGCTTTTAATTTCTTTAAGATGCCTTTTTACCTTCGGTGACTGAATCATAAAATCTCCTCCTTTCGAAAAAAAGATTCATTACGGTCATTTCTCTCTTTTATGATATCGTTGCTGAGCGAACCTTGGCAATTTTTCAAAGCATGACGAGTGCGTAAGTAACCATTGTTTGGTTTTTTAAGAATTGCTTCTTCATCTAGCCGACGGGCAAGCTCAAATTTTTCGGCCTGTGACAGACCTTTGATTTCTCTAATTAAACGATCGATATTCGCGGACATTAATAATCATCTCAATACAATAATACAAAAAAAGCCACATGAAATCAATGTATCATGTGGCTGATCTCTTTAGGAGGTAATTTATGGTATATGAGTCGAAAATAATATTTAAGACAAGGCATAACAAACCAAGACGAGAGTTATCTCTACCTGGTCTAATCTTTCACCATGCAGATCACTGGATGAACGTAATAGGACTTGAAGCTTTCTCAGCGTGGTTGATGATTTACACTTGGTGCGACCGGCAATATCCGGAGGATAGTGTTTCACATCACAAAGACATAAAAGAACCAGGATATCCGGAATGTAAAATTTAAAAAGGTGAGTTTTGATATTAAAAAGGAAATTAAACGAACACCGGACGATAAAGTATTCATTGGTATGAATGACAATCGCAAACCGATCTTGTTGGATTGGTCAGAGATGACCGAGCATACCCATGCCATGGGCGGCTCTGGCAGCGGCAAAACAAGTCTGTTTGTAATCCCTAAGCGCAGGTAAAAGGTTTTATCTTTTTTCCCTGCATCCGCGGTTGAAAAGCAACACCTATAACCCAATTAATTCCGGCAGCACCCTTTCAAAAGTTGAGAGAATAATGAGCGCCTTAGATCTTATTTACGACGGGCCTGCTAAATTTTATACATACTCCCAGCAGGCGGTTTTCTTAAATTTGCTTCGATACTTCGACCGACAGGACATAAAGTACACCCTGCGGGATGTGCTGGCGATTTTTCGAGATCTTGATCTGGTTAAGGAAATTTCCGGCGAGGAAGTGAATCCAGGTCATTTAAAAGGTCTTTCTGCAGCGCTAACACCTTATGCTGATATCAGTCAAATAAATGATCATGAGGCTGATATAAACCTAGCACAGGTAATGGAAGCAGGAGATGTGGTTTATTTCGATCTTCGCTCAGCCGTGGCGCCTGAACTGGCGGCAGGATTAGGAAAAATGATAGCCATGGACCTCCAGGTCCATGCAGCTTTCCGGACCCAGCGTGATAAGATCGTTTTGGTGGCTATAGACGAGTTTCAGAATAAGACCTGCCCTGCTTTCAGGAACGTCATCTCTAAAGTTCGCGATGCGAATTACGCTTTGGTATTGTCCAACCAGGGACCGGGGGATCTACGTGCAGTCAGTAAAGATTTCTTGGAAACCATTGGGATAAACACACGTACAAAAATCGTCTTTAGTGTTGATAACCCATACGATGTTGAGAATTACGCCAAACGTTCAGGAAATGTGTTAATCCGTGTTGAAAGTGAAAGCCAAAGTAAGAGCCGCCCTGCTGGCCAGTTAATTGGCGGACATAGCACTGAAGGTAAAAGCATACAGGAGCAAGAGAAAAGCATGATAAACGCTAACCAATTGCTATTACTACCTTTTGGGAAATCAGCAATTTATCGGCGTGGTAAGTTGGCAACTCTTGCAAATCACACTCATCTAATAAGTAAAGAAGAAAAGGACCATTTAATACAAGAACCATATCCAGAGCCAGAGCCGAGATCTGTGTTGAAACAGGGTATCAGAACAGCATCGAAAGAGATTGAACGGATGAAATTGATTATCATTGAGAAGAAGAAACGGGAAAAAAAGGGGAAGGATCAGGAAAAGCAAGAACAAAATCAGGCCCAGGGTCAGCCACGGCAGCAGCCCAGCCAGGGGGAAAATGCCGGCGTTGAAACAGAAGATATTGCCATGTAGACGCCGGTATTTCCCGGCAAAGCTAGCATTATGAGTCAGCTTTGCCTGGTGCATCCGGGTGGTGCCGGGCTTCCGCCAGCCGGCACTACCTTTCGGCACCACCTTGGCGTACCATGGCCGTGCCGCGCCGGGGCTTGCCGCTGTAGCGTTTCTCTTTTATACTGTTCCGGCTAGCGGAATAGTATAAAAGAGTAGGAGCAGCCACGCCACTAACAGTTCCAACGCAATGCTTCGCTGCCGCTTAGCATTGCTCCCAGCCCTTCGGGCCGGTGGAACTATAGGTGTCGCGTCTGCCTTCGGCCACCACCCCTTCGGGGGCAAGGGGGCTTCGCCCCTGGTGGCCTACGGCAGACGGTCTTCGCTTCGCTCGACTGGCTGCTCTAGCGCCCCTGCGGGCCGCTCAAGGGGGAGGGGCGCTGCCCCTCCCCCTTGGCTTCGCTAACCCCCAACCCCGCCGGGGGATTAATAAATCCCCCGGACCCCCTGGCATGGCTTTGCCCTTATTGCAAAGGGGTAATTTTTTTTGCGGAGGTTTTTGTTTTGGCGAAAATTACAAAGGCTAAGCAGTTTACCGACAGGGATAAAAGTATTTTGACTGACCTAGCGCGGTGCAGGGTGTTATCGACAAACCAGATTAAAAACGCTTATTGGCCCGAAGCCAAGGAAAGGACTTGCCTGGAAAGGCTTGAAAGGCTCCAAAAAGCTGGCTTTATTAAAGAGCAGATCGTCCCTGGTGAAAAGGCCGGCAAGTATTTAAAAGTGTTTTGCCTGGGCGATAAGGGTAAGAAGTGGGCCACCGGTCCGGAATGCGGCCTCGACAAAAAAACAGTGTTTACCCATCCGGGTAAATCAAATGAAATCCTTCACCAGGTCAGAACAAATTCCGTATACTACCGGCTTAGCTCAAACGAGCGGGCCACTTATAAGATTGGCGATGTGATTGAAATCGAAAGAAAGGTTTATAAAGGCGGCGGTGGAGTTGAGGTCCCAGACGCTACTTTTGTAAACGACAAAGGGGATGAGGTTTATGTGGAGGCAGATACCGGCAGTTATACGGGAAAGCAAGTAAAGCAAAAAGTCAGCAGCTTTGGAGATAAAAAAACGATCTGGGTTTGTCCTGCCGGCAGGAAAAGTTTTCTTGCAAGGCACGGGGCCAATGGTGAATTCTTCACTTATTCTACCGCCTGAATGGGGGATTATATGGGGTGAATTTAACTGAACGCGATATTAAAACCCTTGAATTTTTGGCTAAATGGCGCTTTTGTACGGTGGAGCAGTTGCAAAAAGCAAAGATCTTCTGTTCGTCTTATAAGAAATGCAGCAGCAGGTTATTAATTCTGCGTAGTAATGGGCTTATTAAATCATATCCGTTAAATTCCGGCAAGTTGTTTTATATCCTGACACCTAAAGGTGGAGAGGCAATAGACCTGCCGGACTATTGGCATTCAAGACGATACCGTTTCGCTCAAAGCATGGTAATTAATCAGTTAATATTGGTTGACTTTGCTCTGGCTATGGGGATAGACTACCTGCCCAGGAAAACAGCGCTTGAGAGATTTCTAAAAGCCAGTTACGGTGAATTGCTCAAGGTGTCTCATCTTTCCGATACCTATTATGAGAAGGACGGCTTGCTTCACGTTCTGGTGGTGGACAACCAGCTTACCATGAAATATTTTTCGGAGCGTGTAAAGGCGCATTCAAAACTGCCGGCGGACCTGCGGGATGGCCTGGTTGTAGTTTTTTAGTTTTCAGTGAGGCCAAAAGAAGCCAAGTTATTAAACTTACTGGAGGGGGTATGAAAATTAAAGTTCTAAAAGCAAACTGGAAATATTAAAAAGTTAAAAAAGGAAGGATGCCACATGCCGGCTCCGTCAAGCTACGCCCGCCTGTGGCTCTTTCACGCCTAGCTTCGGTGGTCGATTTAATCTCCCAGGGCATGGGCAGATTACCGGCCGGACACTGGGGTAAATTCCGGGTTATCCTGGCCGGTAGACTGCCCATCCCCCGCGGTTCAATACCTCCGGCCGCGCACCACTGGCAGCGCCATTACTGGCCTGTTTGCAACTGCCACTCTGTGGTCAGGCAGTCGGTCCCGCCTTGTGTCTTATATGGGACGGGCCGCCGCCAGTTTTGCGCCGCCTCCGGCATTCCGGGGCCGGGCTTCGCGGGTCTGGGCTACGCCGCTGACAAATTAAATGTTAGGATGGAACTGATTCTGATGATTTTCCAGCACTTAACCAAGCTTGCCTGGTGTAAAAATGATTTTTAGATTTCATAAACAAACAATGATTTTACTAAGCAATAAATAAAATACCCTACTTCTTGACTTAGTGGTAAAATACGGTTAGAGAAAAGATGTAAACTATCCAAAGCGGGGTGAAAAGGTGCGTTTAGAGGAACTGACCAGAGGCACGATGGTTAAAGGTATTCTGCCCGTTTCACCGGTGACTATTATTGATGTTACCTGGTATGGTAATGCGGCGGTGGAAATCACCTACAAGGACCAGCAGGGACAAACCGGCCAGGAGATACTTTACCGGGACAGAGAGCCTTCTTTGGAACTGCTCTCCCCCGGGCAGACCTGGCAACTGGATGCCGACGGGGCCAAGTTCAGGCTGGTTTCCGAGGCTTACCGCATCAGGCTCGCCCACCTTTTTGACCCGATGCTGGCTGTACATACATCCATAATCGAACCTTTGCCGCACCAGATAACCGCTGTCTACGGCGAAATGCTTTCCAGGCAGCCTCTGCGCTACTTGCTGGCGGACGACCCGGGGGCTGGTAAAACCATTATGGCCGGCTTGTTTATCCGGGAGCTTTTAATCCGGGGCGATTTGAAAAGGTGCTTGATTTGCGCCCCCGGTAGCCTGGTGGAGCAGTGGCAGGAGGAATTGTCACGCCGTTTTCAGTTACCATTTGAAATCATATCCAGACAATCCTTCCAGGACAGCCTCAGCGGCAATCCCTTTGCCGAAAAAAATCTGATTATTTGCAGGCTGGATCACCTGAGCCGCAACGATGACATCCAGGAAAAACTAAAACAAACTGACTGGGATTTGATCATAGTAGATGAGGCCCATAAAATCCTGACCGCCCTGAACAAGCCGGAAGACTTTTTTCTCGCCGTGGTCACGGTTGAGGATAACCGGGCCACAGGCCTGACTTACCTCGCCCGCCCTTTTAACAGCCAGCCTGACTTTGGAGCCACCAGCGTCAATTACGACCTCAACGAGTTGTTAACCAGGGGCGAACAGCTGGCTTAAATATGGGTTGACCTGATGTACCGGTTATAAAGCATATGGTTGGAGCGGAAGCTTCTTAATCAAGTGAGGAGAAATAGCGGTATGACCTACAGGAAGAAACTTATTGAAGTGTCCTTGCCCCTGGAGGCAATTAACAGGGAGAGCGCGCGGGAGAAATCAATCCGCCACGGCCACCCCTCTACTTTGCATTTGTGGTGGTCCCGTAAGCCTTTGGCCACCTGCCGGGCGGTGCTCTTCGCCAGCCTGGTGGACGACCCCGGTGAGTATCTCGAAGGAGCGGCTGCGGAGGAAGAGCGGCAGCGGCTGTTCAACCTGATTGAAGAGCTGGTGAAGTGGGAAAACACCGGCAACGAACGGGTAATTAACGCCGCCCGGCTGGAAATTGCCAGGAGCGTCGCCCGGCAAAAGGGGATGACTTTGGCTGACGGTATTGCTCCGGAACAGGTAAATACCTTTTTGGCCGAACATGCCCCGCCAGTTTTGGACCCCTTCGCCGGGGGCGGCAGCATCCCCCTGGAAGCCCAGCGCCTGGGGCTAAAGGCCTGCGCCGGTGACCTGAACCCGGTGGCGGTGCTGATTAACAAGGCATTGATAGAAATCCCGCCCAGATTTGCTAATATGCCACCGGTTAATCCGGAAGCCCGGAGCAGGATCGGTGGCGATGTCAGCTTCAAAGGGGTTACCGGATTGGCCGAGGACATCCGGTACTATGGACGGATGGTAAGGGATATGGCCTATGAGAAAATTTGCCATCTATATCCAAAAGTTAAAGTACCTCCTGAATATGGGGGCGGGGAGGCTAACGTCATAGCCTGGCTGTGGGCGCGTACGGTAAAGTGCCCCAACCCGGCATGTGGGGCTCAGATGCCTTTGACAAGTAAATTTTGGCTTTCTAAGAGGAAGGGAAACGAGGCTTGGGTGGAGCCTGTTATGAATAACAATGTTTCTCCACTAGAGATAAGTTTTAAGGTTAAGACTGGTAAAGGCAAGCCTAAAGATGGTACGGTCAACCGTCGGGGCGCCACCTGTATTTGCTGCGGCACACCGGTTCCCTTTGACCACATCCGGGCGGAAGGCCGGGCCGGCCGTATGTCCGCGCAGTTGATGGCGGTGGTGGCGGAGGGCCAGCGGGGCAGAGTGTACCTGGCGCCTACGAGGGAACAGGTGAAGATTGCAGCCGCGGCGAAGCCGGGGTGGGAGCCGGAAAGCGATTTGCCTCATAACCCACGCGATTTTAAAACCCCAAATTATGGAATGACAACATTTTCTGACCTTTTCACCCCCCGCCAACTGGATGCATTGACAACTTTCAGCGGATTGGTTAATCAGATCCGACAGTTAGTGGAGCATGATGCCCTGGAAGCCGGAATGCCCAACGGCCAAACTTCCCTAAATAAAGGCGGTACCGGTGCTAAGGCTTATGCCGAGGCAATAAGTGTGTACTTGGCTTTGGCGGTGGATAAATTGGCTGATAGAGGCTCATCCATATGCTCGTGGGATGTAGGTTATGTAAAAATTAGAAACACTTTCGCCAGGCAGGCTATACCGATGAACTGGGACTTCGCTGAGGGAAATCCCTTCAGCGAATCAACCGGTAACTGGCTTTCCTGTGTCAACTGGGTGGCCGAAGCGGTGGCTGCTGTCCCGGCGACACGCGGAGGAGAAGTCCGCATGGGCGAGGCCTCTTCTTACACGGGCGGGCCGGCCTGGGCCATCATCTCCACCGACCCGCCCTACTACGACAATATCGGCTACGCCGATCTGGCTGATTTCTTTTATGTCTGGCTCAAGCAGGTATTGAAGGATATATACCCTGAACTATTCCGGACCATGCTTACTCCAAAAAACGAAGAACTTGTGGCCACTCCTTACCGTTTCGGCGGCAGCAGGGAAGAGGCTAAAAAACATTTCGAGCGGGGTTTGCAAAAAGCTTTTCAACAAATATGCAAAATCGCTGAACAAGGTTACCCGGTGACTGTTTATTATGCCTTCAAGCAAGCGGAAGACGGCGGGGAGGATGTGGCCAGTGAAAACGGAGGCCGGGTGGTGGCTTCCACAGGCTGGGAAACCATGCTTACCGGTCTGGTGACCGCTGGTTTCCAGATTACCGGCACCTGGCCTATGCGGACCGAGCTATCTAACCGCCCCGTGGCAGCTGGCACCAATGCGCTGGCATCCTCCATCGTCCTGGTCTGCCGTCCCCGGCCGGCGGATGCGCCGGTGGCAACCCGGCGGGAGTTGCTTTCGGCTTTGAAGAAGCAGCTGCCGCCGGCTTTGAGAAAGCTCCAGCGCAGCGCCATTGCCCCGGTGGACCTGGCCCAGTCGGCCATCGGCCCTGGCATGGCGGTGTTCACGTCATACAGTAAGGTTTTAGAGGCCGACGGAGCACCCATGACCGTCCGCACGGCCCTGGCCTTGATTAACCAGGTGCTGGACGAATACATGGCCGAGCAGGAAGGGGAGTACGACAGCGACACCCGCTGGGCGGTGGCCTGGTTCGAGCAGTACGGTATGGCCGCAGGCCCCTACGGGGATGCCGAAACCCTCTCCAAAGCCAAAAACACCAGCGTGGGCGGCCTGGCGCAGTCGGGCATCCTCATCGCCCGGGCGGGCCAGGTACAGCTCCTGGCAAGGGAAGATTACCAGTCCGATTGGGACCCGGCCGCTGACAGAAGGTTGACCGTATGGGAGGCAGTGCAGCATTTGATTCTCACGTTAGAGAAACACGGGGAAGACGCAGCCGCCCGGTTGTTGAAAAGATTGGGACCGCTGTCGGACCCGGCCCGGGACCTGGCCTACCGCTTATACAGCATCTGCGACCGCAAAGGCTGGGCCGGTGAGGCTCTCGCCTACAACAGCCTGGTAGTGGCCTGGCCGCGGCTGCTGGAGCTGGCGGCGCGGATTCCCGACCAGCCGGTACAGGGACAACTCTTTTTGGATTATAAGGTTTGAGACTAAATGATACCACCACGTAAAATAAACCGGGAGGAAAGAACTTATCCAATACGGTTTAGAAATCTGTTATATGGTGAGGGGGGTGAAGTAATTGTCTGATTTTGTTAAGGTTGTCGGTTATCAGTTTGAACGGGTGCACACGGGTGTAATTAGTTGGCTGTTGGATTCAAGCACAAAAACTGTTTCCATAAATGATAAATATGAGGTGCTTAAGAATCTATACCGGGCGGCGGGAAAGGACATATCATTCAAAGTTACCGACATTAGCGTGATTAACTGCTTTAAGGAATATTCCTTTGGTAGAAAATTAAAAATTGATTTAGTGATTGAGATAGAGTTGGCCAATCAGGAAAAAAAATATTGGGTTATTGAAATGAAAGTCGATTCAATCCCTAATGAGGATCAACTGTCCCAAACCTTAAGTCGATTTAGTCAAGATCATGCTGGAGTCGAAGTCAATTACTGCCTGTTTTTACTGGGCGCATCACAGGTAACAACCTTACCGGAGAATTTACATGGCTTTGTTGCTCTTACATTAGATGACATATTTTCTATTTTTGCTAACTTATCAATCAATCATTATTTATATAAAGATTGGATAAATGCATTATTAGAAGAACAAAAACGAAGAGATGATGTTATCGGTTATCTGTCAAATGCTAAAGACATTTGGGACAAAGAATATTTTGAAAAATTAGGCTATCGTACTTGGTTTCCACTTACATACTATATTTTCTATCACCTGAAGAATGAACTTCAATTCACCAAATACAACAAATGGAACATATATTCTGGTGCTAACAACCCTGTACTTAATTGGGAAGATGGATGGCGTTCTTCAAGCATTAAAAATGTGAAAATTGAATATTACTGGGAATTTAACTATTACGATTTATGCCTTAAAATTTATGTCGAGGATCCCAAAGCCCTTTCTCGCGATGATTTGGCTGCTCTAAGAGGGAGTCTTTATGTAATTTGTGAAAAAACTTCTCATCCAGGCTATCGTACAAAGAACACCGTTGGGGAATACATTACAATTTTTAAATGGCATTTTGACTTTATAAAGATATCCACTAAAGATGTAGCCCAGCATGTGGAGAGTATTATTACACATGTGCATTCACACCTTTAATAATGTGCTGAAGCTTAACACAATTACCCGGGATCTGATCATGCGCTCAGGTATGTATACTATTTATAAGCGGGGTGATCGAAAAATGTCATACAGTAACTTGGAACGGGTGGGGAGAGGCCTGGAAGTGCTCAGGAGGGGACTGAGCCCGTATATAGCCAGGGAGCTTAAGGCTGCATATGGTACCAGGTGGTGGCGGATTGTTTCCGAAACATCCCTTCCCGGCGCCGTGGGGATGGAGAGTAAAAAAGAAGGCAAGGCCGCCGACGAGGCCTATGCCACACTGGATATCCAGGCCTTGCTGGTCTTGATGTGGAATAACTGGAATGAAGTCTTTCAGGCAAAATTAGGGCACTCCGGGCGGAGTTATGTCAGTGAGTTGAGGGAAGTGCGCAACCGCTGGGCCCACCAGCAGCCCTTCACCGCCGACGACGCTTACCGGGCCCTGGATACCGTCACCCGCCTGCTGGAGGCCATTTCTTCCGAGCATGCTCGGCTGGCCAAACAGCTTAACCGGGACTTGCTGAGGCAGAGATTTGACGCCGAGGCCAAACGGGAGTTTAAGAAGACTGCCCAGGAAGTGACCCAGACCGGCGTGGCGCCGGGCTTGAAGCCCTGGCGGGAAGTGATTACCCCCCATCCGGATGTGGCTTCCGGCCGCTACCAGCAGGCGGAATTTGCCGCCGACCTGGCCCAGGTGCTCCTGGGGGAGGCCGAGCTGGAATACCAGGATCCCGCCGAGTTTTTTAAGCGGACCTATTTGACCGAAGGGTTGGCCCACCTTCTGAAGATGGCTCTGGAGCGCCTGTCGGGCGCCGGCGGCCACCCGGTGGTGCAGCTGCAGACTTCCTTCGGCGGCGGCAAAACCCACTCCATGCTAGCCCTTTACCACCTCTTCGGCGGGTATATCGCGCCGGCGCAAATACAGGGCATGGAACCGCTCATTAAGGATTTGGGCTTGAATCAGGTTCCTAAAGCGCGCCGGGCGGTCCTGGTGGGCACCGACCTGTCCGCGGCCCAGCCCCGGGTAAAGCCGGACGGCATGGTGATAAATACCATGTGGGGGGAGATGGCTTACCAGTTGGGCGGGAAAGAGGCCTACCGGCTGGTGGCCCGGGAGGACCAGCAGGGTGTGTCCCCCGGCTCCGGCGTGATTAAAGACCTTTTTGACACATACGGGCCGGCCCTGGTGTTGATTGACGAGTGGGTGGCTTTTGCCCGCAACATCTACGGGGTTGGCGGTTTGTGCGCCGGCAGCTTTGACGCCAATATGACCTTTGCCCAGGCGCTCACCGAAGGGGTCAGGCGCTCCCGGCAGTCGATGGTGATCACCAGCATACCGGCTTCGGACATTGAAATCGGCGGTGAGGGCGGGCAGGCCGCCCTGGAAAGGCTGCAAAACACCTTTGGCCGGCTGGAATCGGTTTGGAAGCCGGCCGCAATGGAAGAGAGTTTTGAGATCGTGCGCCGCCGTCTTTTTAGCCATAAGATTGATTACGCCGCCCGGGACGCAGTTATTAACGCCTTTATGGACATGTACCGGGAATTGCCGAAAGAATTTCCCAAAGAGTGCCGGGAAACCGATTACGCGCGCAGGATGAAGGTGGCCTATCCCATTCACCCGGAGCTTTTTGACCGGCTTTACCAGGACTGGTCCACCCTGGAGCGTTTCCAGCGCACGCGTGGTGTTTTGCGTCTGATGGCCGCCACCATCCACCAGCTCTGGGAGCGGGAGGACAAGTCCTTGCTAATCATGCCCAGTACGCTGCCCCTGGACAGCCCTCCGGTGCGCTATGAAATGACCAGGTACCTGCCGGATGGCTGGCCCCCGGTGCTGGACGCAGATATCGACGGTCCTGTGTCCAAACCTCTGGCTCTGGATGGGGACAACCCCAACTTGGGACGTTACTCGGCCTGCCGCCGGGTGGCCAGGACTATCTTTGTGGGCAGCGCTCCCTCCGTGGCGGCCCAGCGGGTGCGGGGCCTGGAGGAAGTGCGCCTGAAACTGGGCTGCGTCCAGCCGGGTGAGTCCCCGGCCACCTTCGGAGACGCCTTGCGCCGCCTCAGTGAACAGCTCACTTACATGTACAGCGACAGCAGCCGCTTCTGGTTCGATACCCGCCCCAGCGTCAACCGCCTGGCGGCCGACCGGTCCGAACTAATGGGAGACATGGCCGAGGAAGAAATCAAACGGCGGTTGCTGTTAATCAAGGAGAAGGGCGACTTTGCCGGGGTACATATGGCCCCCGGCAGCGGTGCTGATGTGGCGGACGAACAAACCACCCGCCTGGTGGTTCTTAACTATAAGCTGTATCACTCCAATAGCGGCACCGATAACTCACCTGCCTTGCAGGCCGCCAGGGCCATATTTGAAAACAGGGGCGGCGGCCCGCGCCAGTACCGTAACGTACTGGTTTTCACGGCCACCGACAAAAACCGGGTGCCCGAATTGGAGCGGGCGACCAGGCAGTACTTGGCCTGGAAATCCATAGACCTGGAAAAAGAAGAGCTAAACCTGGATACTTTCCAAACCAGGCAGGTGGAGTCCAACGTGAAAAGGGCCAATGAAACAGTGGACGCCAGGATTCAGGAGGCCTACGCTTATTTATTGGTTCCCACCCAGGAAGGAACTGGCCCGGTTACCTGGGAGTCCACCCGCATCTCCGGCGGTAGTGAGAACATGGTGATCCGCGCCAACAAAAAATTGAGAAATGCCGAGCAACTGATCACCCGCTGGTCGCCGGCCCTCTTAAAGATGGAATTGGACCGCTGGCTGTGGAGGGAACAGCTACACATCAGCATAAAGACTTTATGGAGTTATCTCACTACTTACTGCTACCTGCCCAGACTGAGGGACGAACAGGTATTGATGGAAACCATCAGGGAGGGTATCTGCGGGACTGAATATTTTGCCTATGCAGCCGGTGTATCGGAGGATGGAAGATATCACGGTCTGAAGTTTGGTGATATCACCGCGGCAATCTACATGGATAGTTCCAGTGTGCTAGTTAAGCCCGAGGCTGCACAGCAGCAACTGGAGAAAGATACTAGGAAAAAAAGCGCGGCAGCAGGTGTGGTTGGTGGGGTTACTTACACGGTCAATGTCGGAACTGGCAAGACAGGTATTGAGGGGGGTTCCGCATCCGGCGGAGTAACTGCCTTACCGACAGAAGCCAATGATGCCGCCCCCAAAACACCCTATCAGCCTGTGAATAAGCGGTTTTATGGGAACGTGACCCTGGACGGTACCAGAGTGGTCCGGGATGCGGGAACCATCGCCCAGGAGGTTATCACGCACCTGACCTCACTGGTGGGGGCAAATGTAGAAATCAATCTTGAGATAACGGCAAAGGTGCCCGGCGGGATACCGGAGGATGTGGTCAGGACCGTCACTGAAAACTGCCGGACTCTAAAGTTCAATAATCATGGTTTTGAGAGCGAGTAAATCCTAAAGAATAATGCTATAGTCAGGTATTTGACAACTAATTTATGTAATCTCCAAAATATTAAATACGTACCCAGAATATATTTTAAAGACCGTATGTATTCGCGGTCTTTAATAATTTCTATGATAACTTAAAGTACCTTGCCCATATCTAACGTAAGTATTTTCTTCAGTGTCATATACAACAACAACTGTTTTTAACATTCTATGTTCATTCTCTTTGGTTGTTTCTTGAAAGTTCACTCCACAAGAAATTCTGTTTGATGCGCACATTAATACATCGATTGAAAAAGGAAATGGTATTTCTAATAAATCTTTATATTTGATTGCCATTTCATATATTTTAGGGTACTCGTTTATATATGATAAAAGTTCTGGTGGGAATGTTTGCATATAATTTATTTCACCCTTATGGTTTTCGTGATATCTATAAATATTTATTTTCTGGCAATAACTGATGATTAACCATGCAAGTAAGTCAGGTATCTTGCTAATATCTTGATTCAGAAGGAAATAGAGGGCTTGAGAGCTGGAGATAATTTCATCATTTGGTCGAAGCTTTTTAATTTGATTATACACTATATCCGCAGCTATAACTCCTAAGGAAAAGTGATGTTCATTATGATAATTATTATTTAAATATTCATTTAAAGCCATGCAAGACATAACATATTGGTCACCATGTATTTTAACATTTATTTTGTTGGAAGCTTCGTCTAATAAATGTGCAAGAGCATGGCGTGTATGAGATGCTTCACCTTCCCTGGGATAACGAGTATGTGCTCGATAAGCATTTAACGTCGGAAGAGCAATACCTAGTTTATTTAACGTAGCACTTGTTCTTTTTCAACTAAATAATATGCGCCGCATTAACCGTTGTTAGGGCCATGCTATCAACGGGGAAGTGTTCGTTAGATTTGTAATAAATGTAATAGACGTCATAGCGATCTTAGCCAGCTCATCTTTAGAAGGCTGGTCTCCAGCAGATGGTCATGCTGGAAGATTTTAATGGAGGTGATCGCTATGCCCTATGTGGCCCCGGAACAAATTAAGCGCGCCAAACAGATGGATCTGCTGACTTATTTGCAGCATTACGAACCGCAGGAACTGGTGCACTTTTCCGGCAACGTCTATACCACCCGCACCCATGACAGCCTGAAAATATCTAATGGAAAGTGGTGCTGGTGGTCCCGCGGCATCGGCGGACGCTCCGCCCTGGATTATCTCATTAAGGTCCGGGGTATGACGCTCCCCGAGGCGGTCATGCGGATAGACGGGCAGGCAGTTGTTATGCCCCCGGTCCCGTCAAAGACGCGGGAACCCGCCGAGCCGAGAAGATTGCTGTTGCCGGAGAAAAACAAAAGCAACGACCGCGTGGTTGCCTATCTCAGAGGGCGCGGCATACACAGCACTTTGATTGATTACTGCCTTCAAACCGGACGGCTGTATGAAAGCCGCTACCGCTGCAACGCGGTCTTTGTCGGCTTCGACCCGCAGGGCGTTCCCCGCTACGGCGCGCTCCGGGGCACATCCGGCAGCCGGTTTATGGGGGATGTAAGCGGTAGCGACAAGCACTTTTCCTTCTCCATTCCGGCAAGGGAAAAATCCACCAAGCTACATCTGTTTGAAAGCGCCATCGACCTTTTGTCCTACGGCACATTGGAGCTGCTTTCCGGCAAGGATTGGCGGCGGGAAAACTGCCTCTCCCTGGCGGGTATTTACAGGCCGAAAAAGAACATCGGAGAAAGCACCCCGCCCGCCGCTTTGATGCAATACCTCAAGGATTACCCGCAAATAAGCGAAATTGCCCTGCATCTGGACAACGACGCAGCCGGGCGGCTGGCGGCAGAGACCATCAAGGCCCTCCTTTCCTCTACCTACGCCGTATCCGACGAGCCGCCCAAGCGCGGAAGGGATTATAACGACTATCTAAGGATTGTATTAAGGATACGGGAGCCAAATAGGATGGAAAAATGATTGTTTTTTAGATGGTTTACAAAAAAATAAAATTCCTTGATTCATGTTATCAAATATGATAACATGATGGCAAGGTGGAGCATATACTAAGGTTAAGGTGTATCATGGATTGGCAAGTGGAATACTATAAAAAGGAAAACGGAGATATTCCCGTACTGGATTTTCTGCTATCGTTGGAAGCAAAAATGCGGGCGAAAGCCTTTAGCGAAATAGAACTGCTGGAAAAGCATGGGCCTGAATTAAGGGAACCATACGTCAAGCCCATAAAAGGCAAAGGTCTTTTTGAACTGAGAATCAAATTCGCCTCGGATATCAGCAGGATATTCTATTTCACATACCGCCAGAAGACTTTTGTGCTGCTTCATGGTTTCACCAAAAAAACTCAAAAAACTCCGCAAAGAGAGATTGAACGGGCGCTGCGTTATAAAGAAGATTATGAAAGAAGGTGTGACAATGAGTAAAGCAGGAGCAAAGTTTTCCGAAGTGAAGGAACTTTTAATGAAGGATGAAGAATTCAAGGCGGAGTACGAAAAGTTGAAACCGCGCTATGATGTGATTTCGCAAATCATTGAAGCGCGAACCAGCCAAAATATTACCCAGGAAGAATTGGCGCTTCGGGTTGGGACCCAGAAATCCAATATCAGCCGCCTGGAAAGCGGAACGTACAATCCATCACTGGACTTTCTGTCTAAGGTTGCCCGCTCCCTTGGCAAAGAGGTACAGGTTACGTTGAAATAAAAAATGCGAGAAAGTCATAAAGAAGTTTGTGATAGCACAGATGATTAATAATTAAGGCACTGAGAGATCAGCGCCTTTTTTATCGTGCTGAAACGAATAAATGCGCTTTTGCGCTACTATATTCATTGATTCGGGTAAAGAAGTATAATATGATTGGATTGTAATTATAAGGGAAATAAGATTCAAACTTTAGGAAAGTATTTGGCTGAATTACGACTTTGCGTAAGCCCGCCGAGGAGCCAGTGAATCTTATAAAAATGGTAAGGGAGATCTTGAGGTTATGGATATAGAAGCGTTTACCCGCCGCGAAAAAATGCTGAAGCTGCGAGAAGAACTGCTGGCCGTCGAGGAAGACCGTCTGGCAGGGTGCGCGGGAGTTACCCTCGATGAACTGGACAAATACCTGGACGGTATTATTGACGAGGTGGAGCATGGGAAAAGAAGCCTCAGCATAAGGTAATTGTTTCCGACCGCACCCGTCAGATGCTGACGGGCCATGTCCGTTTTTCTGGCATAGAAAAGCCCTACTGCTGGCCAGCAAGGTAAAAAACGATCTGATGGACGCAATCGCCCTGCATCAAATACCGGAGCGTTTCCTGTTTCTGAATGCTGAATTTATACCGCTCAATAAGTATCACAAGATGTTCGTAGAAAAGTGGTATCTGTGCACCGATATATTCAAACTGATATGAGGAGTGAAAACAAGTGAAAATCAAATTGCATCGTGTTCATATTCAAAACTACCGTTCAATAAGGGATGTGGACATATATCTTCACCCTTACTCAGTTTTCTTTGGTATGAATGATAGTGGTAAATCAAACTTCTTATATGGATTAAAATTAGCTTTTGGTAACGGGAATATAGATCATACAGACGTTTTTGTTTCCCCAGAGTATCCATATTCAACTGATAAACCCGTGGTAATTGACTTAATGTTTATTCCGGTAAATGAGCGCCAAGAGCAAGTAAAGACTTTTGATGAAACATGGGCACTTCATTTGGGAGAAAATATAACATCCGATCAAGACGATAATGAATTTTTTGGTTTCAGAACAGAGTTTGTTTATGATTTAGATCGAGAAGAGTATATTCGCGATAAAAAAGTTATAAATGTTTGGAATCCAGATGGTGTTGTTGTTGGAAGTACACTTCGCTTTAAGACGTTATCTGCATTTGACTTTATTCTTCTTGATGCTCAAAGAGATATTGCGTTAGATATACGTGACAAGGCTTCATTATGGAATAAACAAATATCAAAAATCAAACTATCAAATGATGCTCGAACCGAAATTGAAAATTCGTTATCAGATTTGAGCGATAAAATTTTAGCCGAAAGTCCATTCTTGCAACAAGTATCAACTGATTTGTCTGCTGCAACTAATACAAGAAACAGCATAGTTGAGATAAGCCCAATCACAAGAAACGTTGATGAGTTATACAAGGGATTAGACATCTATGTAACACAGGAAGCATCTTCTTCTTTCCCAATTTCTTATTTAGGACTTGGAACGAGAAGTCGTGCTGTGTTTTCAGCGTTAAAAACTATTGTCAACAAGCGGCTTGAATTAGCCCAAGATAGCCCGTACTTTTGTATGTTGGCCTTTGAAGAGCCCGAAGCACATATTCATCCTCATTCACAACGACAATTGGTACAGGACTTTTTAGGTATTGAGGGACAAAGGATAATCACTACTCATTCACCTTATCTGTTATCTTCATCAAAGTTAAGTGATTTGATATATGTGGCTTTGAGACATACGGAATCAAAGTGTTATCCAATATCGTCATTAGATTTACAAAATGATGAACTCCGACAAATAGAGCGTTTTGTATTGAATACGCGAGGAGAGCTTTTATTTTCGAATATAACGATACTAGCCGAAGGCGAAACTGAGGAGCAGGCATTAAAGATTTTTTTCAAAGAATATTTCAGAAAAGAACCGTTTGAACTTGGTGTAAGTATCATAGGTGTGGGCGGGAAAAATTATTTGCCATTCTTGCGGGTATTAGAATCTATAGGGGCAGAATGGTTTATATTCAGCGACGGAGAACCCGTAGCAATAAAGAATTTGCAATCAAACATTCAAAAACTAAGAAAACTTGATGATAAACCAAATTTAGAGGAATACCCAAATATTATTATTTTGGATAGCTCAACTGACTTCGAAACGTACCTCTTGGATAACGACTATGACGACCAAATAATCCAAGCAATTAACGATTTTGAGAATGATACACTTGCAGAATATGAACTCCCATTCTTTGAAGCATTTATATCAAAGCATCATGGAGATTCAATGTCCCCAAGAAATACAGGAAAAACTTGTGAAAATTGCGGTCAATTCATTAAGGAAAAGCCGGTTAGAGATTATCTTTCTGATGGTGGCCGAAGGAGAGCCTTATGTGATTGCATGAAATCAGGTAAAGCAAAATACGCAGCCATCATATCTACCACTATCTGTAAAGAATGTGAAGGAGATAGAAGATTTCCACCAAGGATTATCGAGCTTATGATAAAAATTAAATCTGTATTGGGGGTATAATGGATGAATTTGTCACCTAAGCAACAAGAGATTGTCGATGCCCCCAATATGTATTGCTATGTAATCGCAGGTGCAGGTAGCGGTAAAACACGTACACTAACAGAGCGAATCCGAAAACTATTATCCGAGAGTAGACGTGGTGAAAAGGTATTAGCAATTACTTTCAGCAACAAAGCTGCAAACGAATTGAATGAACGCTTATTACAAAGCTATTCTAACGATCAATTACAGGAGTTAGTATACGTTGGGACAATCCATAATTTCTGTATGGAGCTTGTTTTACAGCGTGGAACGACGATTGGACTTAGCAAGGATTTGCATATTTTTGAATCTGCGGAAGATAGACTGGAGATTTTTAAGGAAGCGCTGAATTGTGTCCCACAGTTAAAGCAAAAGTATGTTAAAGGTGGTAAATACGATTCAAAAAGTCTACGAGAGTTATTCGAATCGCTTAGCAAAGCAAAGAGAAATTTCAAATTCCCAGCAGATTACGCAAATAAACCAAATAGTCAATTGCTATATCAAGAATATAACAACTTAATGCTTGCTCAAAATGCCATTGATTTTGATGATATACTGCTATACGCATATAGAATACTATCTGAAAAAGAATCAGTTGCAAGAATTTATCAACGAATATATAAACATATTTGTGTGGATGAAGCGCAAGATTTAAACAGATCCCAGTATGAGGTAATTAAAGCGTTGGCTGGAACATCATCTGGCATATTTATGGTTGGTGATCCCAGTCAAGCGATATACGGGTTTAATGGATCATCCAGTCAATTCATGGCCTACAATTTCCCCAAAGAATATGACGCGCGTAAATTTGTATTGGTAGAGAATTATCGCTCATCTCGGACAGTAATTGATGCAGCGAAGAAAATCGAACCGAGCTTTGAAATGGAAGGCCAGTTACCTATATTGGGAGAGTGTACAATAAATGGGTTTGATAATGAAGAAAGTGAAGCCTTATGGGTAATTAAGAGGCTGACTACTTTATTGGAACAAGGCCATCCAGATATAGAGGGTAACAACATTGAATTATCTCAATGTGCTGTACTTGCTCGTAATAAATACGTATTTGCAAATCTTGAAAATATATTAAACGATCAAAAAATAGATCATCATTTGAGAGCATCTGCTAATCAGGGCATCAATAGTGAATCTACTATTTTTAAAATTTTTGATTTAAGTTTACGCCTGTTGATGAATCCCAAAGATATTCTTCACTTTTTAGAATTGCGGAGAATTTTGGGCATTACCTCTAATTCAATAACCTCTTTTCCTGAATTGCGGCATAATTCGCTGTTAGAAACCATAATAGGGAAGCAAGCATCTAGTGCACTTAATGCTGCATGGGATACTATACAATCTCTTGGTTCTATGTTTAGATTTGATAGGGTTTTAGATTATTTCCAAGAATATTGTAATGTTGAATATAACTTTGAAAACGATAACGAGCGACTTCTTACACTGAACGACTATTCTGCTTGGGTAGACCGTTGGAATACATATATTAAAAATTCATCTGTAGATGATAGGAATCTCTCTAATATGATGAGGTCAATAGCCCTTGGCATTACTAATACTGCAAAAGAACATGGTCTAACTTTGTCTACTGTACATATGTCTAAAGGGCTTGAATTTGATGTAGTATTTATTATGGGGCTTAACGAGGGTACATTTCCCGATTATAGGGCTCTTAATGATTCTATTCAGCTTGACGAAGAACAACACAATATGTTTGTATCAATAACGCGCTCAAAACGGTTATGTTATCTTACTTTTCCCGCCGAAAAAATGATGCCTTGGGGTGCTGTAAAAAAACAGATGCCATCAAGATATTTAGTACAGTTGGGATTAGTGGTAGATTGATAGATAATAATGCAAATGGCAACATGAAAGAAAATGGTATCAACTCTTACAATGGCCATAAATAGTTATACCGGTATTTCATTTTTCCATAGTAATATACTTCTTTTCCCGCAAAATTTCGTCCTTAATATACTTTTATTACTGACCACGGAAGGTGGGTCTTTGCCCATCAAAAACAGTTCAGAGTTTCCCATATTCCATAATTTAATAGGCGGAATACATACTAAATGAGGTACAAGATGCTAAAGAAGCTATTAGCTAAACTTCAGATTCTGAATAATCATAGAAGAACATTTATTAGAATTAGTATTAAAAAAGGAATTCCTAGATTGGAATTGCACGAAAAATATGAGCCCCATATTAAATGGACTATTAGGGTATTAACCATTATTGGTGTCGCTAGTTCAGTCATAACATTTTCAATTTGGTATTATAGCTTGGTTTTTTCAATTATTTTATTACTAATCGAGCAATTTATAGAAAGATCTGCGTTTCATTATGTTAGTTTTTTTGTACAACCCTTACCTGAAAGTTGGGATGCAGAACAGTGGTATGCTATGGCACATGCTGTCCCAGTGGATTCTTCATTACCTTGCATTGTTGGTTTTGTTTTTAAGGATATAAAAGTCGCAACAGATTTTTTTAATTTAATAAGAGCTTGGAATTATAATAGCGACATAGATAAGGATGACAATATAAAACTGAGCTTTATCATTGAGAAAAATGGTGATTATTCAACATATATTTATCCAAATCCAGTTCGCGAAATTGTATTACAAGCCAGGAAAAATATAGAAGAGAAAAACAAACTAAGTAAATACGGCAAGGAACACACACAGTTAATTGTCCAAGTTACATTTTGCAAGTCATTTCCCTATGGGCCGACTTCAAGTTTACGTCTATTCAAAGAAAATTACACACAAGGCTCAAAGTTTGAAGTGCGTGCTTTCTTATTTGATGGAATAAATATTAAAGAAATAAAATCTATTCGACCAATCATAAAGTATCATGTGAAGATTAAAGATAGAAAAAAAGTAGGGCAAAATGAGGATGAGTATATGCATGGGAAAATGTATAATAAATAACTGTACTTCGACTAACAATGCATTACCTTAAGGGCGCGCGGGGCAGGGCTTTGGGGCAGTCGCGCCACTTTCCCAAACCTAACCGCAGCAGCGGCCGTCTCGGTCAAACCTAACATAGGAGTTATGTAAGGTTTGACCATCGCCTTAAGGTTCGGAAACGTCAGCAATGCGGAAGCGTTAGCTGAAATCGGACAATAGCTGCGCCGTCTATGGCGCGGAATTAATGACAGAAAATATGTGGTATTTATTACACAGTAGTATTAAAGTACAAGGATTATGAGCATAATGGGAACTTGGTCAAGGCGTTGAGAAATCAGTGCCTTTTTCTTTTGCCCAAAGGCAAGCACCGTGGACAGGAGCGATAACCTCCTGTTATTTTTTCGGCTGGTGATATAAGAACAATCGTAATCCACACCCAACACTAGACTGCTGTCTTGTGTTGCAGCAAGCACTGAATTTGGCTAGCCAAATTCGCTTGGTAGGGGCTTTCGCCCCTAATACCCCCTTCATGCTGCACTCCTATTATCAAGAAAAGAGGTGCTATGAATGAACAAACTGCAACAAAAGTGGCGGGAGGAATTTCGCGCCCTCATCAAGTACAATGACAGCCATCCTACGCGAAAGGAGCCGGAACGATGAGAAAACGGAATATCCAAATCATTGTACGGCTGAATGCCAAAGAACAACAAAATCTTGCCAAGCAAGTAAAGAAATCGGGGCTTTCACAGGAAGCCTATCTCCGTTCCCTCATCAACGGCTATGTGCCCAAGGAGCTACCCCCTCCCGACTATTTTTCCATGACGCGGGAGCTGCACGCCATCGGTGGCAACCTGAACCAGATTGCGGCCAAGGCCAATGCCACCGGGCATATTGACAAGACGGCGTTTCAATACGAAGCCAACCGGCTCAGAAAGGCGGTACAGGATATTATGGAGGCGGTCACAGCGCCGGAAAGGAGAACCGATGAATAAGGAAACACAACTAATAAACCGTATCAACCAAAACTTTATGGACTACAAGGCAAAGATGCTTAAACTGGACGGGCAGAAAATCTTTCAAAAAGCGGAAGAAATCGCCGCCTATACGCAGGCCCACTGGTATTTGACAGTAGACCATCACTATGAACCGGAAGAACTGGATTACCTCCTGCTATTTCAAAACCCCCTGGAGGTTGTGACCGACCGATACCAAAATGAAGTGCGGTGCGTGAACGACGTGCTTGAGCTTGTCGTGATGAATACCTGCGACAAGCGGGAGGCTCTTGCGGATTACCCTTTGATGAAAAAGCATGGGGAGCCGGAGCGATAACCGATGGCAACCACGGCGATATGGGACGTGACCGACCGCCTTGACCGGGTAATCGACTACGCCGCCAATCCCGAAAAAACCGAAAATCCCGATTTTACCACTCCCGACTTTCAGGGCTTACGCAAGGTGATGGATTATACCCAGCAGGATGTCAAAACTGAAAAGCAGTTCTATGTGACAGGCATCAACTGCGACCCGGCCACTGCCTGCGAGCAAATGAGCCGGATAAAACGGCAATATCAGAAGCAGGACGGCATCCTGGCCTTTCACGGCTACCAAGCCTTTGCGCCGGGAGAGGCCACCCCGGAAACCGCCCACGCCATCGGCGTGAAGCTGGCAAAAGAACTATGGGGCGACCGCTTTGAGGTGGTGGTATCCACCCACCTTGACAAGCAGCATCTTCATAACCATTTTGTCCTGAATTCCGTGTCCTTTCGGGACGGCAAGCGGTATTACGACAACAACGCCACCTACGCCCTCATGCGGCAGGTATCCGACCGGCTATGCCGGGAATACTCCCTGTCTGTCATTGAAAACCCGCAGCGCGGCAAGTCCAAGCACTATGCCGAATGGAAGGCCGAGCAGGAAGGCAAACCCACCTGGCGGGGCCTGATCCGGGAGGACGTGGACCAAGCCGTTACCGCCGCCATGACTTTCACCCAGTT